>JAABUP010002028.1_pt1 | contig 40855 bp, 35 predicted proteins | sample 5559201 | NCBI WGS metagenome assembly JAABUP01 (sample SAMN10711887, study PRJNA513373) | rock metagenome | isolation source: Antarctica rocks | place: Antarctica | reverse complement strand
GACGCCCACGAACCGACGTCCCTGAGCTACGGCGCGACGGGGCTGGCGGGCGCTTATCAACCACCGCACGACTATTAGGAGCAGCGGCGTCAGCACGGCGGTGACCAAGACAGCGCGACGGCCCGCGACCAGAGCTGCGAGGACACCGAACACGGCCGCGTAGACCCGGAGCCAGAGTCGGGGGCTGAGATGGTCGCGCTGAATCAGGAGCGAAGCGACGAGGATCGGTACCGTTGCGGTAAGCGTAACCAGTCCGTACAACTGGATCGCGGTCTGTGAACCCGAGAAAGTCTGGTAGTCCCCGGAGAAGTAGGCGCCAGACTCGGTAAGCAGAGACGGCGGGATTACAGTCGGAAGCACCCCTTGCTGACTGCCGACGTAAAGCACGATGGCAGTGCCAAGGATCGCGGTACCGATGGTGAGGATATCGAGAGCCAGCCTGAGCCCACGCTCGGTCATCCCCCATACAGCGAGCCAGAACACGATGGGGACGCCGAGCCAAATGTACGTCTGACTCAGCGTGGCCCGGTTACCGGCGCCGACCCCGGTCCCGAGGGCCCAGAATGCAACCTGGGCGCCGATCACGACAAGCCACCGGGGGTCGAGCTTTCGGCGGGTAAGGAGGACGCTGACGGTGCCTAACACCGGCAACGTCATCAGTGCGGGAAGTAGGATCTGCCCGTTTGACACGGGGCGGAGCAGAATGTATAGGAACGCCAGAGCCGGAACGGCCAGGACCCATCGAACCCCTTCTGTCGATCGTGTCACGCCTGGACCATACCTCGGCAAGCGCCTCGCACCGAGCCATGCTTGAAACGCATGGATGAGCCAGCAACGGAAGTTCCCGGGAACCCTCGCTCTCAAGCGAGACTCCCGGCGCAACTTTAATCGGGTTCGTACCTGCTCCAATTGATCGCGCACGTACCTGCTCACGGTAGTGCAGGCAGCGTCAGTTCGGCCGCGTCGATGAGTGACGTGCCGGTGGGATCGCTGATCGGGGTGAGATCGGGGGACGTCTGTGCAACCTCACTCCCGGGTGGAAACGTCACGCTAGCATTGGACCAGTGCCCCGCCTCTCGGCAACACGGTGAAGCGACACCCGTGGCTCGCTGAGTGACGCGACACCACCAACAAGTCAACCCCTCGTTCTGCTGTTGCAACTCTGCACTTTTAGTGCAAACCGAAAACAAGAGCCCTTCGTCTCAGTTCACGCTGAGTCGACCTTGGTGGACACCGCGCGACCGGCGACGGCGCGAAAGGACAGCCATTGTTTGAGCTGATTCCAGATGATTTTTAAGCTGATTCCAGATGATCGGATTCGCGAAATGTTTTGCTACGAGGCGCTTCCCGAAGGTTCCCATGGCGCGAGCTCCGGCAGGGTCCTTAGCGAGAGTCTGCATCGCGGTGCGAAGGCCAGTCACGTCACGTGGCTCTACTGACAGCCCCGACTGGCCGGGAAGGATCGAGTCCACGGCCCCAGTGGCCGTCGTAGTGATAACCGGCTTAGCGGCGGCGGCGGCTTCTAGCGGCACGTTGGGAAAGCCTTCACGGTGCGTCGGAAGTACGAGGCATTCGAATGCGTGATAGGCCGATGCGGAGTCGTCCAGCCAGCCAGTGAATCGAATCTGCGACCCGGCCGCCAGGGTCTCGCGCGTCCGTTTCGGTAATCCCGAAAACGAATTATCGCTGACGATGAGCAGCCAGGCTTTCGGTACTGCATGGGTCAGCTCACGGAAGGCGTCAACCAGTTCAACTATGCCCTTGTCGACCGTGAGCCGGCCGACAAAGCCGAAGACAAAGGCGTCCTCCGGGATCCCGAGGTCGGCACGCATGGCGCGGGCGGCGGCCTGCCGTTGGGGTGTGGGCTCGAAGCGTTCCAGGTCGACACCGTTGCTCGCGCCGCGACCGAGGACCGTGCCGCGTCGCCGTCCGAGAAGGTGCAGTTCCCGGCTCCGTGCGAGCAGACTCGGGCTGACCACGACCACGTCATGGGCGAGATGCAGGGAGATCCATTCGACCAGCCACAGCAGCCAGCGCTTGGGCCCTGACACGGTCTCCAGGCGTAGGCCGCGCAACATGTAGATGCGTCTTGGCACTCGCGTGATCCAGGCGGCCAGGCCGGCGATCAGACCCGCCTTCGGAGTGCTGACCATCGAGATGTCCGGGCGTTCAGCGCGATAGGCCCTGACCAGCCCGCGCAGCGAGCGGGCATCGGCCCGCGGGTGAATCTCACGCTCCATCGGCACCGCACGCACGCGAACGCCCTCGCGCGCACCGGTCGCGTCGAGCAACTCGCCAGGCGCAGACACAAGGACGACATCGAAACCGGCAGAGGCCAGATAGCCCAGCTGCCCGCGCATGATCGCCCACGGAGTTACCGGATCGGTGGCGCAGACCAGCAGCTTGGCCGAGGGCGCGGTCACGACTGTTTCGCGTCCGTATCGAGGAACCAGGTCAGCGCCGCCTGCAGGCCGTCGTCCAGTGTTTCGGCCCGGGCATCGGGGAAGAGCGAGCGCAACACGGTGCTGTCGGCCTGCGAGGCGCGCACGTCACCGACTCGCGGTTCGAGCAGATCGAGCACGGCCGGACGTTCGGTCAGGCGTTCCAGGTGTGCGACGAGCTCGAGTAGCGTGATGTTGCCGCCGAAGGCGAGGTTGACCGGACGATCATGGGTGACCCGTCGTCGGACCGCGTCGGCGAGAATCGTCGTCACCGAACGGACCGAGGTGAAATCGCGTGACTGGGTGCCGTCGCCGAAAACCTTCAGGTGTTCGCCGTCGAGCAGCGCGGAGATGAAGCATGGGATGACCGCGGCGTAGGGGTGGCGCGCCGACTGCAACGGCCCGTAGATGTTGAAGAACCGGAAGACCAAGGTGTCCAGGTTGTAGCTGGTCTGGAAAGCCAAGCCGTAGGACTCGGCCGCCAGCTTGCTCACCGCGTACGGGCTCATCGGCTGTGGCGTCAGATCTTCACGCTTGGGGGTGGTCAGGTTGGCCCCGTACACCGACGAAGACGACGCCACGATGACGTGCGCATCCACCTCGCGCGCGGCCTGCAGAACGTTGAGCGTGCCCGACACGTTGACGTTGTTCGTCCGCACCGGGTCCGCCACCGAGCGCGGAACGGAGCCGCGGGCGGCCAGATGGACGATCGAGTCGGCGCCGGCCACCACCTGGGCGAGCAGGTTGACATCCAGGATCGAACCGACGTGCAGATCGACGTCGAGGCCGTCGAGGTTGGATCGGTAGCCGGTGCTCAGATCGTCGATAACGAGCACGTTGTGGTTCTCCTCGAGAAGTACCCGGCACAGATTTGCGCCGACGAAGCCCGCCCCACCGGTGATGACGACCTGCACCAACGTCTCCTCCCGCGCCCCGCGGTCACGACTCAGACCGCAGGACCCCTGACATAACCGGCGGCATCGGATCAACCGCCCGGCGGCCGTAAACGGCCGGCCTAACGTTGAAGATCTTCCGAAGACGACTCAGTTCGCAAGCTACCCTAGCTACCCTAACGCGGACACCGCATCGGGCTGAACACATTCAGCGAGGCCCAGGTTGAGTCCTATAATCAGCATCGCCAACGCCCCGACGGTGACGGTGCCGGTGATCCAACAGCTCAAGCTGAATCTCACCGCAGAGCAGTTGGCCTAGGAGTGGCCTAGGAGAGCACCGCCGATGCGCCCGGGATCAAGGTGCTGATCAACTGCAGGTGACCGATCAAGATGCCCGCACAGCCGCAAATCTTGCGACGCCCTCGCGGCCCAGTTCAACTTGGTCGTAGCCCAAACCCCCGAGACCAACGGGAAAAGCGGTCTCAAAATGACGGTGATCTACGTGGCCACCGTGCCGAGTTCGCCCATCGAGCCGTTCACTGTTGCTAGGAGCAGTTCGCCACGAGGCGCTGTTGGTTCGGATGGAGGTGAGAGACCTTCGTCGCCTCGCCGTCGTAGCGGTGGGGTGAAGCTGGAGGCAGCTGTCCCCGGGGGTCGCCGGGGATGGTGGGAGCAGCCTCGACAAAGTCGGGACGGTTCAGTACTGCCGGATGGGCCGGGCCCGGTGAGCGAGACGAGAAGGTATACGCGAGGAACCGGTGTCGTTACGCCTTCAAGCAACGCCAGCTCCAATCCGGTGGATGTGGGCTGGTTCGCGGTGCGCACCCGCCCGTGCTTCGGGCGGGGAACTCCTGGTCCGGTATTGCTCGCTGGGGCTGGAGGCCATGGTGAAGGTCTACGGCGTAGCCGTGGCGAGGCCGCAGGGGTAGAGCCGGGTGCCTAACTCGTCGACCGGACAGCAGTGAACGTGGGAACCACCGACGGCCGGTCCATCGGCCGCGCCCTGCCAGGGCGCGATCGCGGTGGATAGGTGCGATGCCAGCCGAAGGTCGTGGGTGGGACGGAGCCACCGTAGTACTCCGAGCCGGGGAAAGCCCGTGCACATGGGGAAGGGCGGCAGCGTGTCAGTCAAGGAGAGGACTGCAATGTTCGAAGTCGCGTCGGTGAATACCGGCGCCGTGGCGTGGCCGGTGCCGATATTCTCCGGAATGTCGGATGGTCAAGTCGATCGGGTAGTCGAATCCACTCGCCGAGTCCTGGAATGATCAAACGTGCATTCGACATCGCGATGGCAGGCATGGCGCTCATCTTGCTCACGCCACTGTTGGTCGTCGTCGCTCTGCTGATCAAGATCGAGTCCAGGGGTCCGGCTCTGTTCCGACAGGAGCGGGTGGGGCAAGGCGGAAAAGCCTTCACTATCAACAAATTTCGAACAATGCGTCTCCATACCACTGGCCGGACGATTTCCACGTCCAGTGACGCCCGGGTGACCCGTTTCGGGCGGCTGCTCCGAAAGTCCAAAGTGGACGAGCTCCCACAATTGCTGAACGTGCTGGGTGGCACCATGAGCTTGGTCGGGCCACGCCCGGAGTTACCGAAATACGTTGCGCTGTGGCCGCCCGATCGCCGTGATCTGATCCTCAGCGGTCGACCGGGGATCACCGATCCGGCAAGTGTCGCACTGCGTAATGAATCCGAGCTCCTGGAAAGGGCCACGGACCCAGAGCGGTTCTACATCGACGAGCTGCTTCCCCGCAAGACCGCCATGTATGTGGAATACGTGCATACCCGCTCGCTCGTGGAGGACTTGAAGATCATCATGAGAACGACGGCGAAGATCGTCCGAAAATTCCTGAACCTCACGTCCCGACAGCGAGTCGGTCGTCTCTGACCTTCATCTGACGACAGGCTTCGCGGAGTTCGGCGATCAGGACCGACCGGTTCTCGCTGAAGTTCGCCGCCTTCTCCGGATACCCGTACAGCGGCGGGACTTCGACGTGTGAGACCAGCGGGTGCTTCGGTCGATGGTCGGGCTCACCCTCGCCGAACAGGTCCTCGTGCATCTTCTCACCGTCACGCAGGCCGGTGTACTGGATCTCGATCCGCTTGCCGGACAGTTCGATCAGGTGACGCGCGACGTCGTCGATCTTCACTGGCTTCCCCATGTCGAGCACCAGCGCCTGGCCGTCGCTGCCAATGGCCGCCGCCTGGATCACCAGCTGCACCGCCTCCTCGATCGTCATGAAGTATCGCGTAACGTCGGGGTGCGTCACGGTGATCGGTCCGCCCGCGGCCACCTGCGCGGCGAAGGCCGTCAACACCGAACCACGGCTGCCGAGCACATTGCCGAAACGGACGCTCAGATATGTGCCATCGGCCTCGAGCGCGGCCGAGGCTGTGAGCCCCTCGGCGAGTCGCTTGGAGTACCCGAGCACGCTCACCGGGTTGGCGGCCTTATCGGTGGAGATGTTCACGAACCGCCGAACACCGGACGCTGCCGCGGCATTCAGCACGGCCAACGTGCCGATCACATTGGTTTTGAGGGCCTCGCCGGGATACTGCTTGAGCATCGGCAGGTGCTTCAGGGCCGCGGCGTGGAACACTACCTCGGGCCGGCGTTCGGTGAAGATGTCGCGAATGCGCGTGGCGTCCCTGATGTCCGCCAGCACCACGTCCGGTGAGTCCAGCATGGCCCTGCCGTGAATGGACAGCTGGACCGCGTGCAGCGCTGATTCATCCCGATCCAGCATGATGAGCTCGGCCGGGTTCCAGCGGAAGATCTGCCGGCACAGCTCCGAGCCGATGGAACCGCCGGCGCCAGTCACCAGAACCCGTTGGCCGGACAAGTAGCCGGCCACCGACGCCAAGTCGGTGTCGATCTGGTGCCGACCTAAGAGGTCCGGTAGGTCAATGTCGCGGATGTCCCGAATGCCCACCCTGCCGTCCAACAGCTCGTTGACCCCGGGCAGCACCTTGACCGCGATACCCGCGTCCGCCGCGGCATGCGATATCTCGCGGAGGAAGGTGGCGTCCGCGCTGGGGACTGCCACCACTACGGTCGCCACGCCCGTTGCGTCGGCCACTCGCACCAGGTCACGGGAGGCTCCCAAGACAGGCACGCCATCGATCCGCAGGTACCGCTTCATCGGGTTGTCGTCCAGCAGCCCGACCGGCCACCACAGCGAGCCCGGGTCGTTGCGCATCGAACGGATCAACTGTCGTCCGGCGTTTCCCGCGCCCACCACCAGCACCGGGCTCCGTTGGTCGCGGTGGCTGCCCGGTGGATTGATCTCGCGGACCCGGCGGATCTCGCGGACCCGGCGAGCGGTGGCCCGTGCCCACGCCATCACCACCAAAGCTCCGAAGGTCGCCACCAGCGGCACCGACCGAGGCAGGAATGGGGGGGCTGTGATCACGTTGGCCAAGAAGATCGGGCCACCGACAGCGCTACTGGCCAGGCCGAGCCACAACATCTCGTCCAGGGTTCCCAGTGAAGCGCGTCCCTGGTGCAGACGCAGAATCCAGGCGAGCAGGGTGAACGCTGTGCCCATCAGCAGACCCACGGCCAGCGCCCTCACCCACGGCATTTCGTCGGTCTCGAAGTCCAGCCGGGCGAGCGTCGCCACCAAGACTGCGGCTATCCACACCGCCGCATCGAAGCCGGCCAACCACAGGCGCCTGTAGGGGGACAGTCGTGCCAGCACATGTCGACCGGAGACGATCACCGCTGTCCCTCCGATCCATGTAACCCGAACGACTCATCGATGCTTGGCAATAGTCACAGAACGTAACAGGGTCTTCCCTGGCGCGCTATAGGCTCACTCTTATACCATCCCGCGCGGCACAACGGGGTATAGTGGGTGTCTAGACCGATAACAGCGGGGTCGGCTGTTCCCGCCTCACCTACGCGGGGACACCTCGATGGATGTGCGGGAGTATGTCCGAATCCTACGGCGCCAATGGCTGCTGATAGTCTCTTGCCTACTGCTCGGCATCGCGCTGGCCGCTCTGGTCACCATCAGGACCACCCCGCTGTACTCATCAACGGCTCGACTGTTCGTCTCCACCCCCACTTCTGCGGACGCCAACGCGAGCGCATACCAGGGCGGCCTGTTTTCCCAACAGCGGGTGGCCTCCTACGCGGATCTGATCAAGGGCACCACGATCGCCCAGAAGGTGATCGATCAGCTCCAGCTGGACGAAACCGCGACCGCCTTGTCGCAGCAGATCACCGCCCGGGCAGTCACCAACACGGTGATCCTGGAGGTCGCCGTCACCGACCCCAGTGCCGCCCGCGCCCACCAGCTTGCGCAGACCCTCGCCGAGGTCTTCGCCGCATACGTGCCGCAGCTGGAGAGTGCATCCGATCCGTCCGCTGCTCCGATCAAGGCCGTCATCTCCGACGCCGCGCTGCTGCCGACAAGTCCGGTATCGCCACGACCAGTCGTGAATATCGGACTCGGTACGGTGCTCGGCCTGCTGGTCGGTCTGGGTCTGGCAACGCTGCGAGAAAGGCTGGACACCACGATCAAGACCACCGACGTACTGAATGAGGTCACCGGCGCCGCGTTGCTGGGCATCGTGCACTACGACTCCGGAGCGGTGAGGCGACCACTGGTGACCGAGCTGGAGTCGCACTCGCCGAGGCTCGAGTCGTTCCGGGTCCTACGCACCAACCTGCAATTTGTCGATGTCGACGAGCAGTCAAAGATCTTCGCCATCACCAGTCCATTACCGGGCGACGGAAAATCGACAACCGCGATCAACCTGTCGATCACGCTGGCTCAAGCCGGTCGGCACACTCTGCTACTCGAAGCCGATCTTCGGCGCCCGCGGGTCGCGGACTACCTGTACCTGGAACCAACAGTTGGGCTCACCACGGTGCTCATCGGCCTCGCCGACATCGACGATGTGATTCAACCGTTCGGCAACCAAGCCGGCCTCGATGTGATCACCAGTGGAGCCATCCCGCCGAACCCGGCCGAATTACTGCAGTCCACCGCGATGAAGAACCTGTTGGCGGACTTGCGAACGCGATACGACATCATCATCATCGATGCTCCGCCGATCTTGCCGGTCACCGACGCCGCGCTGCTGGCGTCGGTTGCCGACGGAGCCATCCTGGTGGTGCACCACGGAAAAACCACCAGGGACCAAACAGTCCAGGCCAGGCAGCGGCTGGATTCAGTCGAGGCGAAGCTCCTCGGCACCGTGATGAATTTCGTGCCGAATCGAGGCGCCGACCGGTACGGGTACGGGTACGGGTACGGGTATTCGGCCAAGAAGGGATCAGCTGCAGCGACCGACGTGGCTCCGATGCCTGCTGAAGCGCTGCCGGACGTAGGGGCCGATCCGTTGAGCGCAAAGCCCGAACACGTAGAGATGCCCGCTACGACTTCGAGTAACGGTGGCGCGCAGTCGGGACCCGGTGCCGAGGCCGCCCGCGAAGGCGGGACGCACAACGGTCAGGTCGACGGGCCGGTCCGCCGGGGGACTGTTCACCGCAATCTGCCCCGCTGAGGTATCGACGCCCGCCTGAATGGGGTCACTCGATTTGCGTGATCGCCGTCGATGGTGCGTGAGGTGGTAGCAGGTGCTGTGCGATCGTCTGCGCCGCGGCCCGAATCGTATCGGCGACCGCTCGGTGCGTTTCCACCGGCCCTCCGTAAGGGTCGGCCACATCGTAGTTCTCCACGTCGATCCGGCCCCGTGCGAAGCCGGCCAATCGCACCAGGTCGGCAAGGTCCGTTGCGTCCGGCTGCTCGCGCCGGATGGTCGAAATGGCGGCGGCGAACTCCGGCAGGGTGAAGGTCCGCCGCAGCGCCCGCGGCACGCGTTCCAGCACCGCCGACCGGTGGGCTCGCGTCGCGGTGAGGATGAGATCCGCCAGCTCGCACATCTGGTCGGTCAGCGGGCGAGACCGGAATCCGGTGGGGTCGCCTCCGAGGCGTCGGAGCTGCGCGGCGGCCGGAGGATCCATGGGTGCGTTGTCGAAGCCACGAGTTCCTGCACTGGTCACCTCTATGCGGCTGTCTTGGTCCAGCGCCATCCGAAGTAGGTGCTCAGCCATCGGGGAACGGCAGATGTTGGCGGTGCAGACGATGAGGATCCTGAACGGGCCCTCCGACTCCCCTGGCGTGGTCATTCGATGGTGACGGGCGGCCTCACACCCCGCTCGGATATCTCGCCCGTCATCTGTGTGGGTTCGGCGTCATCGGATGGGACGCCAGCTGACTCCGGCATCTTCACTGCTCTGCATCCGGCCGTCGATCAAGACCAGCATCCGTCCGCCGGCCGCGGTAATGGCCTGGGGAACTGCGCCCTTCAAGCAGGCTCGCCGTGTCCAAGTCGCCCCGCTGTCCGTGGTGGCCAGGACGGCCGCCGGGCACTCGGACGTTGGCGCCAGGGCGAACCCGGACTTCGCGTCGGTGAAGCTGATGGAGGCAGCACCGACGACCGTCGACCTGGTCTGCCAGCTCCGGCCCCCGTCCTCGGTGACCCGGATCGCACCGTTTGCGCACAGGATGTAGGCCGCCTGAGCGTCGATGGGCTCGAGGCCGATGGGGACACACCCGCTATCGACCGGTACGTCTGGCGCCTTCACCGTCGTGCTTGCGGCGTCCGTCGACAGGTACCACACCCCATCATTGCCTCCGGCCGGCCGGGAGACCGCAAGATCCTTGGCCTCGTGCATGGCAGGGGTGCAATCGGCGCCGGCGCCGACGAACCAGACGTTTCCGTCCTTGCGAGCCGAGACCCGCAGGACTTGCCGAACGTCGACGCCCGCCGACTTCCAGGACTTACCCCAGTCGGTGGACAGCTCAACGGTGCTCGGCTTCGAACCTTTGCAGTCGCCAGCGGCGGCCCTGATCACTGAGCCGTCGCTGCTCATGTCCAGCAGCATGCGGCCCTCCGGAGTGGAGGTTCCGTTGCCACTCGCGGCCGCCGCGGTGGTGCCCGTGTCGGGGGGCTGGGCTGAGGTAGTTGACGCCGGGGTGGGTGACGCCGGGGCGGGTGACGCCCGGGTTCCGGGCGCTGTTGCTGCGGAAGGGTCTTTGCTGGCAGGGACCGGCGGTGACGTGCTCTGGGCCCCGGTGGTAGCGGACCGCACTATCGTCGAGCGGGGCGACGCCCCGACGGTCTGGGTGACCACCACGGTCGAGCCGCCCGGTGTGGCAGCGGCATGATTCATCGCGAAGCCGATGAGCGCCGCATCGATCAACACGAACGCCGCGACGCCTATCAACGCGAGGTTTCGCCGCATCTAGGTCCCATCACTCCTTTCGCTGCCAGGGGTCAAGCTCAAACCCTACTGACCCGCTCGTAACCTTGGCCCGTGCGTCGGACGGACGTCCTGGTGATCGGGGCAGGGCAGGCCGGGTTGTCGGCTGCCCATCATCTGGCGCGAACCGGCACCGACCATCTGGTGGTGGACGCCGAGGGTGGACCTGGTGGCGCGTGGCGTCATCGGTGGGAGTCGCTCACCATGGCAACGGTCAACGGATCCGGGAGCTGCCGGGATCTGTGGTCCCCGAGGTTCCGGCCGCGACGCCGGCCAGGGTGGCGATCCCGGCCTACTTCGCCGACTACGAGCAGCGGAACTCGCTGGGGGTGCAGCGCCCGGTGTCCGTTCGCAGGGTGGAATCCGCCGGACGCGGGCTGCGCGCGGTCAGTACCTCAGGCGAGGAATACTCCGCGCGGGCAGTGATCAACGCGACCGGCACCTGGAACCGGCCGTTCTGGCCGTTCTACCCCGGCCGGGAGTTGTTCGCCGGGCGGCAGTGGCACGCGAGGGACTATCCGGGCCGAGATGCGTTGGCCGGCATGCGGGTGGTGGTGATCGGCGGCGGCATCGCGGCGGTGCAATTGCTGATGGAGCTCGCGCCGGCGGCTGCCGCGCATCGATGGGTCACCAGACGACCCCCGGTCTGGATCGAGCGAGAGTTCAACCCCGAGTTGGGCCGGGCGGCGGTGGCCATGGTGGAGGAACGCGTGCGGCGCGGGCTGCCGCCGGGGTCCGTGGTCTCGATCACCGGCCTGCCGTTGACGCCGGCAATCCGTGCCGCGCGGGATGCCGGCGTGCTGCAACGGTTTCCGATTTTCGCTGCGATCGACGCAGGGGGAGTCAGCTGGACGGACGGGCAGCGATTCGATGCCGACGTGCTGCTGTGGTGCACCGGTTTCCGCGCCGCGCTCGGCCATCTGGCGCCGCTTCGGCTGCGCGGGCCGGGCGGCGGGATCGCGATGGACGGCACCCGAACGGTGGTGGATCCGCGGGTGCATCTGATCGGGTACGGTCCCAGCGCGTCGACGATCGGGGCGAACAGGGCAGGGCGGATGGCCGTCCGCGAGATTCGCGGGATGCTGGGACTGGCCGACGGTGCGGGGCGCAGGAGCAGTCGTCACTCCGTCGTGGAGTGAACATGTCTGCTGGGGCCGGACTCGCAGGGTGGAGGCACTGCCGGCGGCGGACCGGATCGGATCAGAACGGAGCCTTGAGCGATCAGGATCGTGCTGTCGAATACTGTCGCCGCTGGAACTCTCGTCACAATCCGAGCTCAGCGAGTCGCGCATCCGCTCCGCGCCCGCTGGGGACCCGATCCAGCCACGCCGGCCAATCCGGGTAGTCGGCACAGATTCCCGCGGATGCCAAGATCGCAGCACGGGCGTCTGCATCGGCATCCCCGGTGTCCAAAGCCGCGTCGAGTATCCCGCGAATGACCTCTGCCTTGGAGGACGCACGTTCAGCTGCCAGCGCGGACAGGCGCTGATCCTGTTCGCTCGTCAGATAGATCTGAGTGCGCCGCATACATCCACTGTATACATCACCCGTGCGAACATCGATGCTCATACGCATCGAGGGCGCCGCTCTGGTGAGCGACGCCCTCGATGGGTGTGTGAGTGCGGTCAGACCGGATTCACAGCGGTGGCCTGCGGGCCCTTATTGCCCTGGGTCACCTCGAACTCGACCCGCTGGTTTTCTTCCAACGAGCGGTATCCGGAGGACTGGATCTCCGAGTAGTGGACGAAGACGTCCGGGCCGTTGTCATCGGGAGTGATGAACCCATAGCCCTTCTCGGCGTTGAACCACTTGACGGTTCCCTGTGCCATGCAACTTCTCCTGGTGCGTGCGATGAGGCGGTCCCTGCCGTATGCGGGGCCCGGGTCCGCCAACCTCAAACGACTTCTCAGGGAACCGAGACCCGCTGGACATCGACGCTCCCCTCGTCGCCGAGGGAATTGACCGTTGACAAGTGTCGCACGGATCACCCCTGGAGCGGTAACCCAGGTACCGAATTGTGGCCGGGGGTGAGAGCGCCGGTTCAGAGGCGGCCGGCGTCGATGATGCGGCGGAGGAACTTCTGGGTACGGGGATCCACCGGATCACCCAGGACCTGGGCCGGTGGGCCTGACTCCGCCACCACCCCGTCGGCCAGGAACACCACCTCGTCGGCTACCTGCCGGGCGAAGCTCATCTCGTGGGTGGCCACCAGCATCGTCATCCCGTCGGCCTTCAGCTCCGCGAGCAGCGACAGCACCTCGCCGACCAGTTCCGGATCGAGGGCGGAGGTGACTTCGTCGAACAACATCAGGACCGGCGTATTCACCAGCGCCCTGGCGATCGCCACCCGCTGCTGCTGGCCGCCGGACAGCTCGTCGGGGCGGGCGGTCGCCCGGTCGGCCAGACCCACCCGATCCAGCATCTGCCTGGCCCTCGCCTCCGCAACGCCGCGGCGGACCCCATGCACCCGGCGCGGGGCCAGCGTGATGTTGTCCAGCACCGTCATGTGCGGGAACAGGTTGAACGCCTGGAAGACGATGCCGACCCGGCTGCGGACAGCATCCGCGTTCACCCGTGGATCGGTGATGTCCTTGCCCTGCAACAGGATCGTCCCGTCATCGACCTCTTCGAGCAGGTTCACGCAACGCAGCAGTGTCGACTTGCCAGATCCGGACGCGCCGATCAGGGCCAGGCAGCGATGTTCCGGCACCGACAGACTCAGGTCCCTGAGCACGACATTCCCGGCGAACGCCTTGCGCAGGCCCGAGATCTCCAGCAGCGCAGCACCTTCCGGGCGCCCGGCCGGTGGTGAAAGTCGCCCGTCCGGCGGGGTGAGCGGTCGCGGGCTCGGCCCGGGCGCCGCGGTCACACCGTCCCTCCGGCCGCGGTCCAGCCCTGCCGACGAGCCACCCAGTCGGTGAGCCGGGTGAGCGGGATGGTGATGATGACGAACAGCAAACCGGCCACCACGTAAGGGGTGTAGTTGTAGGTCTGCGCCGTCTGGATCTTCGCGTTCAGCACCGCGTCGTAGACCACGCCCAGGATCGAGATCAGGCCGGTGTCCTTGGTCAGCGCCACCAGGTCGTTCAGCAGCGGCGGCATCACCCGGCGCACCGCCTGCGGAACCACCACGAACCGCATCGTCTGTGCGTGGTTCAACCCGAGCGAGCGGGCGGCGGCGCGCTGGGACGGGTGAACGGACTCGATGCCCGCCCGCAACACCTCGGACACGTAGGCGCCGTAGGTGAGGATCAGCGCGGCGCAGCCCCAGAACAGAGCCGACCTCGGCAGCCACCCCAGGCGCAGCGACGGCATCCCGAAGCCCAGCAGCAACAGCACCAGGATCAGCGGGAGCCCGCGGAACAGGTCGGTGTAGGCGATGGCCAAGGCGCGCAACGGGAACCACACAGGACCCCGCAGGGTCCGCAACAGAGCGACGATCATGGCCAGTACCAGGATGCCGATCTCGCAGACCACCATCAGTCGCACGTTCAGCCACAGGCCCTCGGCGATAGTGGGCAGCACCTGCCAGCCGTAAGTCAGGTCGAAGAAGGTCGAGCGCACCTTTGGCCAGCCGGGCGTATTGATCACCAGCAGCACCAACGCCGCCAGTACCACCACCGTGGAAGCACCGGCGATCAGGACTGCCCGGCGGCCGCGGGCCCGCCGAAATGCCATCCGCCGCAACTGGTTCTGCGACGGTGTCCAGCCGTCCGCGGCCGCCTGCCGCCGGCCGGAACGATCGGGCTGCGCCACCGCGTCCAGCGCTACTTCAGGGCCGGTGCGGCGTCCTTGCCGCCCAGCCACTGCTTCGTCAGGTTCGCGAGTGTGCCGTCCGCCCGGAGCGCGTCGACCGCCTTGGTGGCGCAAGCGGTGACCGGCGAACCCTTGGCCAGCAACAGACCGAACTGCTCCTTCTTGTCGGCCGTCCCCGGCAGCTGCCCGACGATCACCCCGTCCTTCAATTGGGCGTTCGCGATGTAGAAGGCGGTCGGCAGATCGACCACCAGGCCATCGATCTGGCCGCTCTGCAGGGCTTGGGCGGCCAGCGCATTGTCGTCGAAGACGCTGGGCTTCTGGGCCGGCTGGATCACGTCGTTGACGGCGTTCAGACTGGTGGTCCCGTTCATCGCTCCCAACTTCGCCTTCTTTATCGCCGCGACCGTGGTGGCGCCGTCCAGCGGCGAACCCTTGACGGTGATCACCGTCTGGCTGACGTCGTAGTAGCCGGACGAGAAGTCGACCACCTTCTTGCGCTTGTCGTCGATGGAGAACTGGTTGATGTCGAAGTCCCAGCCTTCCTGCTTGACGATCGCCTCGTCGAAGCCGACCCGCTTCCAGCGAACCTTGTCCTTCGGATAGCCGAGCCGGTCGGCCACCGCGTAGGCGACGGCGGATTCGAAGCCCTTACCGTTGGTCGGATCGTTGGCGACCATCCACGGCTCGTACGCAGGTTCCGAAGTGGCGATCGTCAGCAGGTTCGGCGTGGTGGTCTTGAGCTGAGCCGGCGAGCACTCCGCGCCCAGGCTGCTGGCCGGACCGGCGGACGGTGAGGCGGCCCCCGACCCCGACGATCCGCCTGCCGGTGACGCCGAACTCGATGACGCAGCGCCCGAGCCCACCGACCCCGGCGTGTCACCGCCGGCCGCGGACGCCGACGATCCGCCGGCCGCAGACGCCGACGATCCGCCGGCCGAGGTGTCAGCGGACGGTGCGCTCTCTGCCGAGCTCTGGGCGGCAGGCGGAGATCCGGGCGTCGAGGACGCCGGCGAGGCTGTGCTGGGCGAGTTGGAGCCGCAGGCCGCGAGCAGGAGCATCGCGACCCCCGCGGTGACGGCAACGCTCGTGCCGGTAGTGGATCGAAGAACGAGGCGGCGGTCTGCCATCACGGCTCCCGGGTCGGATACGGACGGGTTGACGACGGAATTGTCCGTCCCGGAGAGCATACGGAGGCGGCGGTCGACCGTTCCCTGGCGCGGGTCGGGCGCCGCGGACGTCGCCACCGCCTCGGTTGTGCCACCATCGTCGGGTGGACGCAAGCCAGCGGGTCGAGCATGTGGGGGAGCAGTTCCGCGTCGTGCGGGACGGCCGGGTGGTCTCTGTCCTGGACTATGCGCATGTGGACGACAGTTGGGACTTCGACCACACGTTCACCGATCCGGCGTACCGCGGGCGGGGTCTGGCCGCCGAGGTGGTAGCAGCTGCTTTGGCGGCTGCCAGGAGTGAAGGGATCACCGTCATCCCGACCTGTCCCTACGTTCGGACCTACCTGGCCGAGCATCCCGCAGATGCCGACCTGGTACGACGATGAGCCGAGAACTGGTCCCGGGCAACCCGGGTGTCGATCCGCTGCCGTGGCCCGTCCCCGGACCCGGGCCGTCAAACCCCGACAGTCCGACCGATGTCGACCGGCCGTTCAGGAACCCGGTGGACGGATCGGGCAAGGCGCCGGTGCCCGGACCCGGACCGGCTCCCGATCCGATCCCGGGTGACGCACCCGACTCACCGCCCCGGCGTTCCCTACCGCGTGAACTGCAGCAGCAGGAGATGGACCGGACCCGCTCCGAGGCGAACGCCAAACGCGCCGGTCTCCGGGACTCCCTGAGCCAGCTGGTGACCAGGATGACGGCCGCCGAACGATCGATGCGGGCGGCCGAGCAGTCGGCGGCGGCCAGCAGCCGGGCAGCCGCGGCCGCCGAGGAGCGGGCCGAGGAACGCCAGTTCTCGCCGTTCAAGGCGGGCTTCTTCGGCGGTGTCGGACTGCTGCTGGCATACATGACCTACCTGTCGCTGGACACCATCAGATCGACCCTGATCGTCATCGCGGTGGCCGGCCTGCTCGCCATCGGCCTGGATCCGGCCGTGCGCTGGTTCGAGCGCCGCGGAATCCGTCGCGGCGGGGCCGTTGCCGTTGTCTTCCTGGTACTCGTGCTGGTGATCGCCGGCGCCGTCTACGTGATCATCCCGCCGATCGTCACCAAGCTCGCTGCCTTCATCACCAACGTTCCCGATCTGCTGAACAGCCTGCAGCAGAATCCGACGATCAAGGACCTGGACGCCAAGTTCGGCCTGATCAAGCAGATCCAACAATCGAGCTTCGTGCAGAACATCGGCTCCGGTGCAGCTTCCGGGATCATCACCGGGGCGGCCACCGTCGCTGGCATCATCGTCGACTTGTTCGTGGTGCTGATCCTGACGCTGTACTTCCTGGCCGGCTTCCCGCGGATCAAGGAAGCCGCCTACCGGCTGGCCCCGGCGTCCTCTCGCCTGCGGGCGACCGACCTGGGCGACAAGATCCTCAAGCAGATGGGCGGCTACCTGTCCGGTGCAATGATCATCTCGTTTCAGGCCGGCCTGATTGCCGGCTTGTATTCCACGATCGTTGGCCTGCCCTATCCGTGGGCGATCGCGCTGGGCGCCGCGCTGCTGGACTTCGTTCCGGTGGTCGGGCCGATCACCGTCGGGGTGTCGATCACCCTGCTCGGGTTCACCCACTCGCTCACCATCGGCATCATCTCCGGTGCGTTCTACCTGTGTCAGCACCTGTTCGAGGCGTACTGGCTCTACCCGCGGGTGATGCGCCGCACCGTTCACATCTCCACCGGCGCGGTGATCGTCGCCATCGTGGTCGGCGGCGCCCTGCTCGGGGTGACGGGCGCGCTGCTGGCGGTACCGGTAGCGGCGGCGGTGCAGCTGATTGTCCGCGAAGTGGTGATGCCGGTGCAGGAACGCCGCTGACCCCGTCCCGGTTGTGCGCCGATCGGGTGCGCAGACGGCTGCTGCGGAACAACAACGTGGTGCATGCCAGGAAAAGAGGCGACCGTGCCGGAACCGCAGATGGGCGCTGACGACCGCATGGGCTGCACGCCGGCGGCGATGCCGAGAGATCATCGAGCAGTTGTCCGCTCGCGGCAGCGACCATGGCGCATCGGCAGCGCACTATTTGCAGTGGCCGTCACTGTCATCAGCATTGCATTCATCGCAGCTGATCTGCACGGCCGAGAGAATGGGCCTTCGGCTGGGAATGTGGGATCAGCATCGAACAAGAGCGAGCCAGTGGCAGGCGGTGTCGGATCAGCATCGAAAACCTCAACCCACACGCCAGGACGGGCAACGACTGTTCGTTCCGCACTCAGCTCACCAATTGCGATTGCGTCTGGCGCCGACATCGGGGATCTTTGCTCGAAGCCATCGAGTCAATTCGGGCGATTTTGGATCATATCCGCGGGCAGCAGCCAGGAGCAGGATCACGGGACCGTTGATATCGGCGGAACCACGGTCCCGGCGGCGGCCATCTACACGTCCTCGGAGAAACCGGGGATCGGAGTTCTATGCGTATCGAACCTATCAATTTCACCGTCGTCTCCCGTGCGCTCGGTGACGGAAGCCAGCGGTCGACCGATCGCCTATCTCGCGGCCGACGAGCAGGGTCGACCATATCTTGCCGTAAAGCCTGGAGTGACGACGGTGACGCTCAGTACCTCAGGCGAAAATCGGTACACCTACACACTGACATCCACTGGCGAACTGCAACTTCAACAGATCGGCGCAGGATGGCACGCTGTTTCCGTAGGTTACGGTATGCCGTCAACCTCGGTCGTTATCACCGCGTACAACGCGGGCGGCGATCTCCTGGACACCAGAGAACTGAAAATTCCATAAGCCCAACAACCAGCTCACCGACGCTTCGAAGCTCGCCGAAGCCGCGGAACCAGAGAACGGCCGCCCCGCTGTGTGCCGCGGCGAGCGTCGCGCATATGACGACTTCGCATGCGTGCCCGCTGCATAACGGCGGCGCGGGCCGATGATCGTTGCCACCGACCCGCGCCGCTGGGGAACCGGCCCGCCGGGCCGGTGGGTGTTGCTACAGGACGGGCCGGTCGCCCGGGGCGGGTGTTCGCGACTCGCTGTGCTGATGCTTGCGGATCCGCCGGCTGCGCACCGGGCCGGAACCGGGGGAGGCACTGGCCGGCGCGGCTTCGGCGCGCGCCGCACCCTGCCCGGCGCCCACCGGTGTATCGGCGTTGCCCAGCAGCCCTTCCGAGCCGCCGATGACGCCGGTGTCGCCGACGTCCCGGTCTGTGTAGAGATCACCGGAGCGGTCGGCGCCCGCAAGGTCGGGCGCGTCAGTTCCGGTCACCGCGGGCGTATCTGCACTGCCGAAAGGATCTTCCGAGCCGGCGCGGCCGATGCCGCCGTCCTCGACAGCATCCATGTCGGTATACGAGTCGCCGGACCGGTCTGCGCCCGCACCCCGGGCGTCGATGTCGGCACGGCCGGCGGAATCGGCTACCGCGCCGCCGGCCGGCGCGGTGTCCGCCGCATTGTCGGCGGCGCCTGCCTGGCCGACATCGGCATCTTCGGTGCCCACCACTGACCTGCCGGTTGCCAGATCGGAGGATGTGCCGGCGCGGCTGCGCGGCGAGCCGGAAGCCGCGAGGTCATCGGCGGGCGGACCACTGATATCCACCGAATCCTCTCCGTACACCGGGGCGCCGTCGGGGGCATCCAGCCGGTAATACCGGAAGAGCTGCTGCTGGTCGTCGTCGTCGAGGTGACTCTCGTCGTCGATGTTCGGAGCATCCTTGATGAAATCTTTGGTGTAGGGCACCCGGATCTCGCCGACGGCAACGTCGGCGCCGTGCAGCGGGACGAACGTCTCCCGCAACCCGAACAGGCCGGTCTTGGCCGTCACCCATGCCGGCCTACCTGAATCGTCATCCAGATACACATGTCCGACACCGCCGACCCTCTGCCCCTGCGAATCGACGACATCTGCGTCATAGAGCGACTGGATGTCCTCTGGTGTCATCGTCATGGCGCCTCCTCGGCTGTTCACTGCGACTCCCATCGGCGGCATTTGGGCCCGGCACGGTGCCGGGAGTGCGCCGACGGCGGCGATACATGGTGGTCGTTACCCGCCGGGGGGCGCCGGTACACGTCGCCGGTGCCGGTGCCGGTGCCGGTACCGGTGCCAGTGCCAAGGGCGTGCTGGTCCGGCTACCGGTCCTGGTCAACGCCGGGCGCGCGGGAGGGACGCAGGATCACCACCACCGCCGCGGCCACCATCAGAACGGCCACCCCGATACCGGCCCACAGCCACCATGCCAATCCCGAGGAACCCTGGGCTGCGTCGGGTGATGCGGCGGTCGCGGCGCTCGCGGTCGGCGCACTGCCGGTGGCGGTGCCGGCTCCACCGCTCGCCACTGTGTAACCGATCTGGCCGTACACCGGGTGCCCATCGGCGGAGACCACGCGGTAGGCCGCGGCGTACCGACCGGCAGGTCCAGCGCTCACCCCGATGGAGACCACGGAGCCCCGCACCACCGGATCTCCGACGGAGAAGCGGTTGCCGTTCGGCCCGGTCACCGTCATCGCCGGCTGATAGTTGACAACCGGTTGGTCGAAGGTCACCGTCACGGTCGTCGGCGCCGTCTGGACGGTGCTGCCGTCCACAGGGGTGGAGCCGATCAGCGTGTTGTGCGCCGCCGCCGGCGGGGCCAACCCCACACCGGCGGCGATCATCACCAGCAGAAGCCCCAGAGCCCGGCGCGCACCGCGAGGGGCGAGGATGACGTCCAGCAATGTGCGCAGGCATTTCATGACGCAGCGACGCTACCGGCCCACCAGGAACGTCATCAGATCCGCATCGATCTGGTTGAGCTCGCGGTTGACAGCGGCAATGGAGTCGCGCCGTCGACCGGCCGGCATGGATGCGGCCGCCCTGACCGCAGCGGTCAGCTCCGTGAGCCGGTCCGATGCCACATCGGAGAACCGGGTGACCTGCAAGTCGCCGGTGCGGCGCGCGCGCAGCTCCTCGACGCTTCGTGTGAGCCCGGCCAGCCGGGCCTCGACGCTGCCTGTCGGACCCCGGAAGGCGCCCACCTCGGCGGCCGCCACTCCGAGCCGGCTGGCCTTGCGGGTGTCCAAGTACTCCCGGGTAGAGGTGGCAGCCTTCAGCGCGAACGGCGCGACAGCAGGTCCGACCACCTTGACGATGCCGAGCAGCCGGCGCGCAGTCTTGGGATCTGTGGCCCGATCGAACAGTGCCTTGGGCGCCACCCTCTTCGCCGCCGCTGCGATGTTCTTGTCGACCTTCTTGGTCTGCGCCGCAAGGGCTTTGGCCGCCTTCAGTTCGGCCCGGCGCTGTTTGGCGGCTTCCTTGCTCACCTGCGCGGCGGCCTGCTGCTCCTGGGCAGCTGCCGCCTTGATCGCCTTCTGTTCGGACCGGTCAGCGGCCCTGGCAGCACGGGAGGCGGCTTCCTGCGCCGCCTTGCGGGCAGATTTCGTCTCCGCCAGTGAATCGGTGATGTCGTCCAGCGACGCTGCCACAGACTTCTTCTTCCTGCCGAACACGAGGCGCTCCCTTCTGGGTCAACCGGAACCGTTGCCGGTTGCGGCACCGACCCAGCGGCAGGCCGCACCGTCCGGGTCCCGACAGCCTAAGCCGGGAGCCTGGACGCCGGCCAGGCGAGGCCGTCCGCTCGAAGCGGATCAGCGGTTTCGCCATCGCAACTATTCCAGTTGGAATAATCCAAGTGGACTGATATGTTTACCCGGCGGGGGCGCCTGGTGTCGGTGCCCGCTGAGCTACTGGTATTTCCCTGATGCCACCCAAAGGAGGCGGAGTGTCGGCGGTATTCGCGGGCTCCCAGATCAACGCCCTGGGCATGGCCGCCCTGGGTCTGCTGACCGAAGGGCCGCGGCACCCGTACGACATGTACCAGGTGCTCATGCAGCGCCGGGAGGACGTCATCGTCAAGATCCGCCCGGGCTCGCTGTACCACGCGATCACCCGGCTGGCCGATGCCGGCTTCGTGCGGGTGATCGGCACCGACCGGGAGGGCAACCGGCCCGAACGCACCACGTACGAGATCACCCAGGACGGCCGGCACGTCCTTCAGGGCATCGTCGGTCATCACCTGGCGAACCCGTTGAACGAGTATCCGATCTTCCCGGTGGCTGTTGCTCAGGCGCAGCGGTTGCCGAAAGCGCTCGTCCTGCAGCATCTGCGGTACCGCGCTGTGGTCCTGGAGCGGGAGACCGCCGTGATGAGGGACACCTATCGCGCACTGCTGGACAGCGGGAAACCGCCGCACATCCTGCTGGATCTCGACTACCTGATCAGCATGCGAGACAGCGAGATCGCCTGGCTTACCACCACTATCACGGCCCTGGACAGCGGCCGGCTGAAATGGACGGAACAATGACAACCAACAGTTCGGCATCCGCTGCATCCGCTGCATCCGCTGCATCGGCTGCGGAGTCACAGCCGCAGGGCGCGGGGGACGGCCGCAATCCGTGGCTCGCGCTGTGGGCGATGGTGATCGGCTTTTTCATGATCCTGGTGGACTCGACCATCGTCTCGGTGGCCACCGACTCGATCCTGGTCGGGCTCCGAACCGATCTGAACAGCGTCGTCTGGGTGACCAGCGCCTACCTGTTGGCGTATGTGGTGCCGCTGCTGGTGAGCGGCCGGCTCGGCGACCAGTTCGGGCCGAAGAACGTCTACCTGACCGGGTTGGCGTTGTTCACCGCGGCCTCCGCGTGGTGCGGCTTCTCCAGCTCGGTCGGCATGCTGATCACCGCCCGGGCGGTCCAGGGCTTGGGCGCGGCATTGATGACACCGCAGACCATGGCCGTGATCACCCGCACCTTTCCGCCGGCCAAGCGCGGTACCGCGATGAGCCTGTGGGGAAGCGTCGCCGGTGTGGCGATCCTGGTCGGTCCGCTGGCTGGCGGCTTCCTGGTGGATACCGCGGGCTGGGAGTGGATCTTCTTCATCAACGTGCCGGTGGGCATCATCGCGCTGGTGCTGGCGGCTCGTCTGGTGCCGCAGTTGGCGACCAACCGCCATCGGTTCGACGTGCTGGGAATCGCACTCAGTGCGATCGGCATGTTCCTGGTGGTGTTCGGGATCCAGGAGGGCCAGAAGTACGACTGGGGAACGATTTCCGGGCCGATCTCGGTGTGGTCGTTGATCATCGCCGGAGTGGTGTTGCTGGGGCTGTTCGTGCTCTGGCAGGCCAGGAACACGAGCGAACCGTTGATGAGCCCGTCGTTGTTCAAGGACCGCAACTTCTCGCTGGCGAACGTCGGCATCGCCACCATGGGTTTCGCGGTCACCGGAATGGCGATCCCGCTGATGCTGTTCGCCCAGAAGTCGATGGGTCTGACGCCGACCCGCTCGGCGCTGCTGATGATTCCGCTGGCCGTCGCATCGGGCGCGCTGGCCGCACCCGTCGGCAGGCTCACCGACCGGATGCACCCGCGCTACCTGGCCGGATTCGGGTTCGCGGCCACCGCGATCGCGTTGTGGTGGCTGGGTTCGGTGACCGGGGCACACACGCCGGTGCTCGGGATCCTCGCCCCGATCACCTTGATGGGCATCGGCAATGCCTTCATCTGGGCTCCGTTGTCGGCCACCGCCACTCGCAACCTCCCGATGAACCTGGCCGGCGCAGGGGCCGGCGTCTACAACATGACACGTCAGGTCGGCGCGGTGCTCGGCAGCGCATCCGTCGGGGTGCTCATGCAGAACCGGATCGGTAGCGAGATCTCTGCGGCCACCGGAGGGCAGGCGCCCAGCGGCGACACGCTGAGGGGGAGCACCGGACCGCTGCCGGATTTCCTCAAGGAGCCGTTCGCCAGTGCCATGGGCCAGAGCATCTACCTGCCCGCCGGCATCCTGATCATCGGTCTGATCGCGGTGCTCTGCTTCGCCGCGCCGACCCACGCCGGTATGGGCAACAAGAAATCCGCCAGGAAGCCGGAATCTGCGCCCGTCGGCGGACAGTGACCGACAAGGCATTTTGATGTTCGGTGTTGCCGCAACCCCGGTGACCACCACGTAGGGTGACCTGTCACGATCAACGGATGCGCCTGGATCACGTCTCCTACGCCTGTACACCCGACGGGTTGGACGCCACTGCTGGCCGAATTGCCGACGAGCTGGGTACCGAGCCGTTGGACGGCGGTGTCCATCCGGGCTTCGGCACCCGGAACCGGATCGTGTCGCTCACCGACCATCACTACCTCGAGGTCGTGGAGGCGCTCGATCATCCCGCAGTGGACCAGATGCCCTTCGGCCGAGCGGTACGAGCCCGCAGTGACATGGGTGGCGGCTGGCTCGGCTGGGTGGTTGCCGCGGACGACCTGGCCCCGATCGAGAAGCGGCTCGGACGTGCCCGGACGCCGGCACATCGGGTGCTGCCCAACGAGTTCGATCTCACCTGGGAGCAGATCGGGGTATCCGATCTGATTCACGACCCGCAGCTACCATTCTTCGTCAAGTGGACCAGCGAGGACCAGCATCACCCCTCGCACAGTGCCGACACCGGCATCGGACTGAAGAGTCTGCTGATAGCGGGCGATCCGGGGCGCATCACTCAATGGCTGGGTGAACCCGAGGATCATCCGCTGGACGACGTGGACGTGCAATGGACAGCGCCCAACGGCCGGCCCGGGCTGCTGTCGGTCACGTTCACCACCAGCAACGGCGACGTCACCGTCTGACGACCGTCGTTCCGGGTCGCGCCGGAACCGGAATTCACATGCGTTCGGGCGACTGCAGTCCCAGCAGATCCAGCCCCTGGACCAGCACCCGCAGGGTCAGATCACAGAGCGTCAGCCTCGATACCCGGACCGCCGCATCCGGGGCCTTGAGCACCGGGCAGCTCTCGTAGAATGCCGAGAACGCCTGCGCCAGATCGAACAGGTAGCCGCACAACCGGTGCGGCTCCAGTAGCGTGCCAACCTGCTCGATCACAGTGCCGAACTCCAGTAACACCAACGACAATGCCCGTTCGCCGGGCTCGACGACGCTGATCGTTGCGGTGACATCAGCCGGCGCAGGCGCGGCGTTGCGGAATATCGAGCGGATCCTGGCCGCCGCGTACTGCAGGTACGGCCCGGTCTTTCCGGTGAGATTCAGCATCCGGTCCAGATCGAAGACGTACTCAGTGTCGTGCGCCACGGACAGGTCGGCATACTTGATCGCCCCCACGCCGATCTGCGGTGCGATCGCCGCGCGGGTACCGGCGTCGAGGTCGGGGCGTGACTGGTCGATCACCTTCCTTGCCTTGGTGTTGGCCTCCTGCACCAGATCTATCAGCCGCAAAGGGTTTCCGGACCTGGTGCGCATCATCTTGCGGTCGGGCCCGAGCACGTTGCCGATCTGCACGTGCACCACGTCAACATCGTCGGGCAGCCAGCCGGCCAGCCGGGCGGTGTCCCACACCATGTTCAGATGCAATGCCTGAGGCGCTCCGACCACATAGAGCACCTGATCGGCATGCAGCTTCTGTACCCGGTACTTGATGGTGGCGAGGTCGGTTGTCCCGTAACCGTAACCACCATCCGACTTGCGGATGATCAGGGGCGCCGGCTTGCCCTCCCGACCGGTGTAGCCGTCCAGGAACACGCACAGGGCGCCGTCGCTCATGGTGGCGATGCCTCTCGACTCGAGCTCGTCGCAGATCGGTGCCAAATCGTCGTTGTACACCGATTCGCCGGCCAGATCATCGTCGGTGAGCGTCACACCGAGCGCGGCGTAGATCCGGTTGAAGTAGAGCTTCGAGAGGTCGACAAGCTCCTGCCAGTACCGCACAGTATCGGGATCACCGGCCTGTAGTGCGACCACCCGGTTGCGCGATCTGGTGGCGAAATCTGAGTCGCTGTCGAACTTCTGCCTGGCTGCCTGGTAGAAGGCGTTGGGGTCGGATTCGACCAGCTCGGCCTGCTCGGATCCTTCGCCGACGTCCAGCAGGTGCTCAATCAGCATGCCGAAAGGTGTGCCCCAGTCGCCGATGTGGTTCTGCCGGATCACCTCATGTCCCAGGTGTTCGAGGGTGCGAGCCAGCGCATCGCCGACGACGGTGGTGCGCAGGTGGCCGGCGTGCATCTCCTTGGCCACATTGGGAGCCGAGTAGTCGATGGCCACGGTGCGCCGGTCCTGGCGCGGTACTCCGAGACGCGAATCGGAGGCCAGCTCTGTGGCCTGCATCCCCACCCACCCATCGGCCATGATGATGTTGAGGAAGCCCGGTCCACTGATCTCGACAGCGCTGCAGATCCCCGCGACGTCCAGTTTCTCGACGATCCTTTCCGCGACCTCACGCGGTTTCATCCCGAGGCTCCCGGCCAGCGCGAGCGCTGCGTTGGCCTGCAGGTCGGCGAACTGGCTGGGGCGCAGCACAGGGTCGGCGCCGGCGTACTCGTCGCCGAACGCCGCGGCGATGGCCGCGGAGATTCGCGGGGTCAGCTCGACTGCTGGAGATGGCACCCGGACAGCCTACGAGGCGCCAGGAAGGGAGCATCGCGGGTGCGGAGTGCGACGACAGCGCCTGCAACAGGTGAACCGCGCTGAACTGCGTGGGCGCAGGAGTTCCACGACTTCAGAGTGGTCCGACGCCATGTCGAAGTCATCGGCCGCGTTGCCCTGCGCATCTTCCTACCGGTGGTCGCGATGAACGCTGTGTCAGGGCAATTTAGCTACCGTCAACAGGATGGCAGAATCCTCCAGCGCCTCAAGGCTGTGGCGGGCGTCGGGCACGAAAATCATGTCACCGGTACGCGCGTCCCATGACAGATCACCGCTGAACAGCCTGACCCGACCGCGCAACACCTGCAAAGTGGCCTCGCCCGGATTGTTGTGCTCGGCTAATTTCGCTCCCTTGACCATGCCGATGACAGTCTGGCGGAGCACGTTTTCGCGGCCGCCGAAAACGGTGTCGGCGGTGTGTCCGCCCCCGGCGTCAACGGCACGTTCCAGCTGCTGGCGGGCCAAGGCGTCCAGTGAAATCCTCTGCATCAGAGCAGTCTGTTCGTCGGAGTCACCCGTCGCAAGCCTGTCGCGACAGTATTGAGACCGTCGAATTCGGTCCGGAGGTGCACGGTACCGGATCGATCTGAACGCTCCGAACGCCAAGAACGCCAGCGGATCGGCTGGCCTAATAGGATCACGATTCTGCGTGATCGGGTGCGGGAGTTGCGGCCGTTGTCCGTGCCGCCGGATCCGGCGTCCCGGACGGTGTACGTGCCTGGCGAGCGGGTGCAGGTGTGATCTGTGGTTCCCGCCGGCGGAGGTGCCGGTCGGGTTCGGTCAGGTGGCGCGGCCGCCGGTGTGGATCGGGGCGCCCGGGGCCCGCCACGGTTGACGGACGAGTTCGGGTCATTCCAGGCGTCGCGCTGCGGTTTTAGCGCATCGGGCTGCTCTAAACTGCTGCTGTGATCGAGTCGACTACTGGTGCTCCGCACGCCGCTTTAGCAGTGGTGTCGGGTCGCCGGCTGGCGGAGGTGCTGCAGTCGGCGGACGAGCCGCGGCTCGTCGACGGCTGGCCGTATCGCCATCTGGAGCTGGACGGCTGTCCGTTCCGCGATCTGGCGCGGGCCTTTCCCCAGGTGGTGTGTTCAGTGCATCAGGGGCTGCTGTGGCAGGTGTTGCACCGGTCGGGGATACCGTCGGCAGCACAGGCTGGGTTGCGGCAGTTCGTAGAACCCGAGCTTTGCATCGCCGATGTGCCCATCCCCTCCGGCCGGCAGGAACAGCGGTGCCCGGAGCCGGTGTGTTGACGGTCGCGGTGCCGTTCGTGTGGCTGGGGAGGGTGCTGGCCACCTCGGTGCTGCCGTGAGCGGGTCACCGCCCGCCGGGACCGACTCGGACCGGCTGCCGGATTGGACCGGTCGCGCCGACATCGAGGCCTTGGTCCGCGCCTTCTACTCCCAGGCATTCGCTGACGATCTGCTCGGGCATGTCTTCCTCGACGTCGCCCAGATGGATCTGGACGCGCAGCTACCGGTGATCTGCGAGGGTGTACGCGAGGCTGTCGATCGCCGCGCTGTCGACGGCGGTGTGGGCGCACCACATGTTCGCGACCGGTGCCGTATTGCTGCCGTTCTTCAGCTTCATGACGTTCCTGATCGCCATCCCGACCGGGATCAAGTTCGTCAACTGGATCGGCACCATGTGGCACGGGCAGCTGTCGTTCGAAACCCCGATGTTGTGGGCCTGCGGGTTCCTGGTCACCTTCACGTTCGGCGGGCTGACGGGCGTCGTCCTGGCTGCGCCGGCGCTGGATTTCCACGTCTCCGACACCTACTTCGTGGTAGCCCACTTCCACTACGTGCTGTTCGGCACCATCGCGTTCGCCACCTTCTCCGGGATCTACTTCTGGTTCCCGAAGATGACCGGGCGCTACCCGGACTACGCGCCCAGCGACGGTTTCACCTTCCTGACTCGTTCTCCTCGATCGGCGCGTTCGTCCTGGGAGCGTCGACGCTGCCGTTGATCTGGAACGTGACAAGTCCTATCGGCACGGCGAAGCCCTGATGACTGGACGCCACACCGTTGGTCCCGCTCACGGCGGCGCCGACCGGCCGGAACCAGAGCGTGAGCCGGCGGATCTGCCTGCTGCACCGGCGTCGAGCCTGACTCCGGAGGCGGTGGTGAGCTTCCGGTCGCAGCTGACCGTCGGTGAGGATGTGGTGGACCCGACGACATGGGCAGGCTCGGTGCCGGTCGCGCACGGGATCACGCCTCGCGTCCGGGTGGGCCGGAGCAAGTGGTTCAACTTGCTGTGGTTGCTGCCGATCGGCTTCGTGGTGCTGATCGTCGCGGTCGCCGCCGCCAAGGGTCTACGGAACACCGCCTCGGTGCAGCGGTTCATGGCCCTGTACCCCGGGACCGTCGCATCGACGACCGCCGAGCTCGATCCCGGGCTGCCGATCTGGGTCGGGGTGCAGCATTTCTTCAACCTGTTCCTGCTGATCTTCATCATCCGCTCCGGTTTGCAGATCCTCAGCGACCATCCGCGGCTGTATTGGACGCGGCACAGCACCCCCGGCAAGGACTGGTTCCGCATCCAGAAACCGGTTCCTACCGATCCGCTGTGGACCGCGAAGAAGGACTCCATCAGCCTGCCCGGGCAGGTCGGGTTGCCCGGGATCCGGCATTCCATCGGGCTGGCCCGCTGGTGGCATCTGGGCGTGAACACCCTGTGGCTGCTCAACGGGCTGGTCTTCTATGTGCTGCTGTTCACCACCGGGCAGTGGCGGCACGTGGTGCCCAGCAGCTGGTCGGTGATCCCCAACTCGGTGTCGGTGCTGATCCAGTACCTGTCGCTGAACTGGCCGACCGAGAACGGCTGGGTGGCCTACAACAGCCTGCAGCTGATCGCCTACTTCATCACCATCTTCATCGCCGCCCCACTGGCGTTCCTCACCGGCCTCGGCATGTCGCCGGCGCTGTCGACGCGGTTCAAGCCGATCAGCAGGATATTCAGCATCCAGGTGGCCCGCTCGCTGCATTTCCTGGTGCTGGTCTGGTTCTTGCTGTTCATCACCATCCACGTCGCGCTGGTGTTCACCACCGGTCTGCTGCGCAACCTCAACCACATCTACGCCGGCCGCGACGCGACCGATTGGCTGGGGTTTTCGATCTTCGCGGCGACGATGGTGGTAGTCATCGTCGGCTGGGTGGCGGCCACCCCGTTCACCCTGCGCCATCCCAGGGTGGTGCAGCGGGTGGGTTACGCGCTGATCGGACCCGCGCAGCGGTTGTTCGAACACCTGGACGCCACCCCCGGGCAGTACAGCGAGAAGGACATCTCCCCCTACTTCTGGCACAACGGCCAGTACCCGGACTCTGCGGAGTACACGGCACTGTTCCACGGGCACTTCGCCGACTACCGGCTGCGGATCAACGGCGTCATCGAGCAGCCGGCCGAGCTGACGATGTCGCAGCTACGGGCACTGCCCCCGCATGAGCAGATCACCCAACACTTCTGCATCCAGGGCTGGTCGGGCATCGCGAAGTGGGGCGGGGTGTCGATGCAGACCATCCTCGACCTGGTCAAGCCGCGGGCCGACGCGAAGTGGGTGGTCTTCTACTCCCTGGGCGACGGCCCCGACGCGGGCATCTACTACGACGCGCACCCCATCGAGCAGATGAGCAACCACCTCACGATGCTCGCCTACGACATGAACGGCGAGCCGCTGTCGTTCGGGCACGGCGCGCCGCTGCGGTTGCGCAACGAATCCCAGCTCGGATTCAAACAGGTCAAATGGATCAAGGGCATCGAGTTCGTCGCGCACTTCTCCGAAGTCGGCGGCGGCTACGGCGGCTACAACCAAGACCACGAGTTCTTCGGCTACCGACAATCCATCTGATCGTCGGAGCCGAGCATGGGAACCGAGAGTCAGCGCGGCGCCATCCGCAGGGAGCCGTCCATCCGGATGACTTCGCCGTTCAGATAATCGTGGGCGGCGATCATCAACGCCAGCTGGGCGTATTCGTCCGGGCGGCCGAGCCGGGCCGGAAACGGCACACTCGCCGACAGCGAGGCACGGAATTCGTCGGTGATTCCAGCCATCATCGGGGTGTCGATGATGCCAGGCGCGATCGTCATCACCCGGATCCCGAACTGGGCGAGGTCACGAGCCGCGGGCAGGCACATGCCGGCGATGCCGCCCTTGGAGGCAGAGTAGGCGATCTGGCCGATCTGGCCGTCGAAGGCGGCAACTGAGGCGGTGTTGACGATCAGGCCGCGTTGACCGTCATCGTCCACCGGTTCGCTGATCGACATCGCCTCGGCCGCCAGCCGGAGCACGTTGAAGGTACCGACCAGGTTCACCGAGATCACCGTCTTGAACAGGTCGTAGTCGTGGACCCCCTTCTTGCCGAGGATCCGGGACGCCCAGCCGAGTCCCGCGCAGTTGACGACCATTCGCAGCGGACCCGCCGCCGAGGCCGCCTCGACGGCGGCAGCGACATCGTCAGCGCTGGTCACGTCACCGGACACCGCCCTCACCCCGTCGCCGACCTCGCCCGCCTTCTGCCAGCCGGCTTCCAGATCCAGGCCGAAGACCGAAACTCTCTGCTCCGCAAGGGCTTGGGCGGTAGCCGCGCCGAGTCCGGAGGCGGCTCCGGTGACGACGGCGGAGATTCCGTCCAACTTCATGCGAGTCTCCTGAGGTGACGCGATGTCGAGGCGGACCGCAATCAAGCGGCCGAACGGGCGAACGGGCGAACGGCGCTTCCGGTGTCACCAGATGCGTACCCGGTCCGCCGGCTCCAGCCACATTCCGTCGTCGGGGGTGGTGGTGAAGGTGGTGTGGAACTCGTCCAGGTTCCTGGCGATGTTGCCGCGCAGGTCGGGCGGGGAGTGCGGATCGACCTGGAGTCGTTGCTTGGCAAGCTCTTTCCGCTGCTTGGCCCGCCAGGCGCGGGCCCAGGACAGGAACAGCGCCCGCCGATCGTCATCGGTGACGAGGAGGTCGGCTCGGGAGATCTCCAGGGCCTTGAGGGCGATGGTCAGCCCGCCGAGGTCGCCGATGTTCTCGCCGACCGTCAGCGCGCCGTTCACCCTCTCGCCGGGAAGTTCAAGTGGTTCCAGGGCGGAGAACTGGGCGATCAGCGCGTCGGCCCTTTCGGTGAAGGCCGCCCTGTCCGCGTCGGTCCACCAGTTGACCAGATTGCCGGCACCGTCGTACTGGGAGCCCTGGTCATCGAAACCGTGACCCACCTCGTGGCCGATCACCGCACCGATGGCCCCGTAGTTGGCCGCGTCCGAACCGTTCAGGTCGAACATCGGCGGCTGAAGAATGGCTGCCGGGAAACAGATCTCGTTGGTTCCGGGGTTGTAGTAGGCGTTCACTGTCTGCGGCGACATGAACCACTCGGCGCGGTCGACCGGCGCGCCGATCTTGGCCAGCTGCCGGTCGGTTTCGAAAGCCCGGGCCCGCCGGATGTTGCCGATCAGGTCGGCCGGGTCGATGACGATCGTCGAGTAGTCCCGCCAGCTCGCCGGGTAACCGATCTTCGGGGTGAACTTGTCGAGCTTGTCCAGTGCCTTTGCCTTGGTTCCCGGTCCCATCCAGTCCAGTGCGGAGATGCTCTGGCGGTACGCCTCGATCAGATTGCCGACGAGTTCGTCCATCCGGTCCTTGGCGGCAGGGGGGAAATGACGTTCCACGTACAGCCGGCCGACAGCTTCCGGCAGCGTCGACTCCACCAGCGACACTCCTCGCTTCCAGCGCTCCCGTTGTTCTTGGGTGCCGGCCAGCGTCCGGGCATAGAAATCGAAGTTTTCCTCGGCGATGTCACTGGACAAATACGGAGCCCAGCTGTGCACGAGCTTCCAGCTGAGCCACAGCTTCCAGTCCTGGAGCGGAAGTTCCTCGAGCGCGGCCGACAGCACCGGCAGGTACGAGGGCTGTCGGACAATCGTCTCTGCGAGCGTGCGATGGTCGCCGCCCAGCGCGGCGATCCAGCCCGCCCAGTCGAAGGCCGGAGCTGCAGCGGCCAGGTCGTCCGCGGCGGTCAGGTTGTAGGTCTTGATCACGTCCCGGCAGGCCACCGCGTCCCAGTGACCGGACGCCAGTCGGGTCTCAAGCGCCATCACCGAGTCGGCGGCCGCCTCGGCGTCGGCAATGCCGGCCAGCGCGAGCATTCTGCCGACATGCCCCACATAGGCTGCCCGGGTCTGGGTGAATTGCTCCTCCCGGTAGTACGCCTCGTCCGGCAGGCCGATGCCGCCCTGCATCACGTTCATCAGATAGCGGTCGGAGTTCCGGTCGTCGCTGTCGACATAGGTCGAGACGAGACCGGACACGCCAACCCGTTCCAGCTCGCCGAGCAGCTCCGCGAACGCCGGGAGATCGGTGATCGCAGCGATCCTGCCCAGCTCGTCGGCCAGCGGAGTCATCCCCAGCCGGTCCGCACGTTCGACGTCCAGGAAGCCGGCGAACATGTCGCCGATCTGTTGGGCCGGAGTGCCGCGGGCAGCCTCGCCGGCTCCGACGGCGGCGGCGGCTTCCCGCAGCAGGTCGCCGACCTGCTGCTCGGACAGCAGCCGCAGGTCCATCATCCCGCCGGTGGACGGCAGGTCGGCGGGGATCTCGGTAGCGTCGTACCACGCGCCGTTGACATGCCAGTAAAGATCGTCCTGGGGCCGGGTCGACGGGTCGGAGCCGGACTGATCGGCAAGGGTCTGCGTCATGATCGTCAGCGTACGGGCGCCTCGAGAGCCCTGGTCTGAGGGTCGGTCGCAGCACAGACAGGGATCGGATCGGCCGGCGGTAACCGTCAGCCCCCAAGCGGGATGGGCCTATGCGGTGGCCAGGGGACGGATCTGTCCGAGGACACCACCGAGCCGGTCGCGCTCGACCTCGAGGTCGTAGCGGCCCTGCAAGTTCATCCAGAAGCGCTCCGATGTCCCGAAATAGCGCGCCAGCCGTAGCGCCGTGTCGGCGCTGATACGCCGCTTGCCGTGCACGATCTCGTTGATCCGACGCGGCGGCACACCGATCGCGACGGCGACCTTGTGTTGGGTGATGCCAAGTGGAGTCAAGTACTCCTCGGCCAGGATCTCGCCCGGGTGGACGGGCGCCATAGATGCGGAAACATTCATAATGTCGATGCTCCTCTCAGTGGTAGTCGGCGATTCAGTGGTAGTCGGCGATTCAGTGGTAGTCGGCGATTCATGGTAATCGACGATCTCGATGTCTTCGGGACCTGCCGTAGTCCAGCGGAAGCAGATGCGCCACTGCTGGTTCACCCTGATGCTGTGCTGCTTGGCACGATCCCCGCGCAGCTTCTCCAGCCGGTTACCTGGGGGATCCTCGCATCGTCGAGAGTCTCCGCGGCGTCAAGGATCAACAGCTTGCGAAGGGCGGCGCGTTGAGTTGCCGGATCGAGTCGGCGAGATCGCTCGCGCCGCCAGACCCGCTCGGAATCTTTGTCGGCGAACGAACGCAGCACGTCGGCAGTCTAACGCAACGCGTTATTACCGCGCCGCGTTCAGCCAGCGCCCGCCGCTACAAATGGTCCTCGGGCCGGTACGCCAGCTGGATCAACTGTGGCTTGCGGCCCCGCCGCACCAGCGTCCCGCGGCCCGGCGGCTGCACGGACATGTAGGTGCCCGGGAACAGCTGGCCCTCCTGCCGGTCACCGGACAGCAGCAGGCCGGTGGCACCGATCTCCCGCAGCCGCTGCGGCACCGGCTCGTACATGGCGCGGCTGGCGCCGCCCGAGCGGCGGCAGATCACCAGATGGAACCCGAGATCCCTTGACTGCGGCAGGTATTCCAGGAACGGGGCCAGCGGGCCGGGCCCGCCGGAGGTGAGCAGGTCGTAGTCGTCCACGATGACGACGATCTCTGCGCCCTTCCACCATGAACGGCTGCGCAACTGGGCGGCAGTGACGTCGTCCGGCGGGAGCCGCTTCTCCACCTCGGCGGCGATCGCCCCCGCGGTTGCGGTGGCAACCGCCAGGGTGCCGGCGTAGGCACCGAGATAGTCCTCCGGAACCACGTCCAGCAGCGATCGCCGGACGTCCAGGACCGCGAAGACGACCTCCTGGTCGGTGAAGCGGCTCACCAGCTCGTTGACGATCACCCGCAGCAGCGACGTCTTGCCGGACTCCGAATCGCCGAACACCAGCAGGTGCGGGTCGGCTCCGAACAGGTCGAGCTCGACCGGCTTCAGTTCGGCTTCATCGACGCCCAGCAATACCCCGGCGCGCTCCCCGGACCGCTTTGAGAGGGAGACATAGTCGACCAGCGTCGGCAACATCCTGATCGCCGGAACCGGATCCCCTGGCCACGCCGCGGCGATCCGGTTGATCAGCTTCTCGGTCGGGCCGGCGCCGTCCGGCGACCCAGCACCGGCCGGTACCCCTCCGCCGCCGGCTGCCCGAGGGAGTTCCGCGGAGCCGGCAGGGGCGCCGCCCCCGTCACCGCCGTCATCTACCCCCGGCCGGCCACGGGATTCCAGGGCAGCCAGTTCGCCCGCCAAGTGGTCGCGTTCGTCGGCGGGCGTCTGGACGTCCGGCATCGGCGCCGGACCGGCGAGCAGCGGGTCATCCGATGCCGGCTCGCCGGCCAGCTCCGGGTCGGCCGCCCGATCCTCGGCGAGAGTGGGCAGGCAGACCTGGATCTGCAGGCCCGGTTCGATGATGGCCCGGCCGGGTGTATCGGCCCGCAGGTTCTGGGCGAACTTGCGGCCGATCACCGAGTCCATCGGATCGTTGATCCGCAGCTCGATCTTGGTGCCGATGGATGCCTGCATCTGCGTCCGGACGTCGGCCCACCGTCCGGTGGTGAGCAGGAGGTGGATGCCGTAGCCGGGCCCTCGAGTGCCCAGGTCCTGCACCAGGTCGGCGAGATCCTCGAAGTCGCTGCGCAGCACCGGCCAGTTGTCGATCACCAGGAAGATGTCGGCCACCGCGAGTTCGGGAAGCCGCCCGGTGCGGTACCGCTCCCGCATCTGGTCCACGGAGTCGACGCCGAGCCGGCTGAACATCTCTTCGCGCTCGGCCAACGCGGCCGCCACCTCGGCCACCGTGCGGCGAACCCGGTCGGTGTCCATCCTGGGGGCAACACCGGCGACGTGCGGCAGCGCCTGCAGGGCGCGCAGCGCGCCGCCGCCGAGATCGAGGCAGTAGAACGCCACCTCGCCGGGAAGATGGGTGAGGGCGGCGGCCATGATGATGGTGCGCAGCAACACCGACTTCCCGACCTGCGGTGCGCCGAGGATGGCGAGGTGGCCGCCGGTGGCGCCGAGATCGAGCAGGTAGGGTTCCTGCTTCTGCTCGGCCGGCTTGTCCAGTAGACCGATCGGCACCTTCAGATTGCCGCCGACGCCTATCCGCAGACCCCGTACCGGGTCCAGCCGGACCGGTCCGGCCACGGTGTCGACGTCCAGGCGCTTGGGCAATGGAGGCAGCCAGATCTGCGACGTCCGGACGCCCACCGAGGCCATCTGCCGGACCGCGACGTCCAGCACCGTCGGCAGCAAGGCGTCTGCGTCCTGCGCGACGGGTTCCTCGGGCTCTTCCGAAGGCGGTGCGATCGACTCCAGGAAGGCGGCGGTGTCGTTGAACAACGGGAACGGCGCGACCACCGGGTCGGTGTCGATCACCGTCTCGCCGGTCACCGGCGGCCGGTAGGTGCCCGAGACGTATCCGGCCTTGAAGCGCTGGAACACCGTGGTGTCCACCGCCAGGTAGCCCGAGCCCGGGATCGGCGGCAACTCGTAGGCGTCCGGGACGCCGAGCACGGTCCGTGACTCCTGGGCGTTGAATGTGCGCAGGCCGAGCCGGTAGGAAAGGTAGGACTCCAAGCCGCGCAACCGGCCCTCCTCCAGGCGCTGCGAGGCAAGCATCAGGTGCACACCGATCGACCTGCCGATCCGGCCGATCGCCAGGAACAGCTCGATGAAGTCCGGTTTCGCGGTCAGCAGCTCGCCGAACTCGTCGATGACGACGAACAGGTTCGGCAGCGGATCCAACGGTTCGCCGGCATCCCGACGGCGGTTGTACTCGGTGACGTTCGGCAGGTTGCCGGCCATCGCCAGTACCTGCTGGCGCCGCTTCATCTCGCCGAACAGGGCGTCGTGCAGCCGGTCGACGAGGCCGTCGTCGTCGGACAGGTTCGAGATCATCGCCGCGCAGTGCGGGGTGTCCTCCAGGCCGGCGAAAGTGGCGCCGCCCTTGTAGTCGACCAACACCATGGCCAGCCGCTCGGGCGGATGGTTGATCGCCAGGCACAGCACGATCGTCCGCAGCACCTCGGACTTTCCGGAACCGGTGGCCCCCACGCACAGTCCGTGCGGCCCCATCCCGCCGAGCGCGTTCTCCTTGATGTCCAGGTAGACCTTCTCGCCGGCCGGACCGAGACCGAACGGCACCTTGAGGAAGTCCGCCATGGTGCGCTTGGCCCAGGTGAGGTGCGGGTCGAAATGGCCGGCGTCCGCGACGCCGGTCAGGTCGGCCAGGCTCAGCGTCGCCTCCAGCGGAGCCGCGGATGCGGTCTCCTCGACCAGTCGGACGGCGGTCAATTCCCTGGTCAGTCCCTGCAGGACGGCCGGCGAGATCCGGTCGGCGGCGCCGGCCGGCGCTCCCTTCGCCCGCTCACGCGGCGGCCCGGCCGGATCGTCGTCATCCAGGGGCGGACGCAGGTCGAACACCTGCACCCCTTCCGGGGTGCAGACCAGCCGCACGTCGATGCGTTCCGGCTCGTTCGCCGGGACATCGCTCAGGGTGATGCAGTGCACCCCGATCTGGGCCGCGGAGATCTCGAACGGGAGTCCGGCGAGGACGTCGGGGGCCTTACCCCCGGCGGCGTCCACCATGATCACCATCGCCTGGCCGAACGCCGACGACGCGGATGTCCGCATCCGGCCCGAGCGGGTCAGATCGCCGACCCGCCGCGAGATCTCGGGCTGGATCATCTCGCCCAGCTCACCGAGGTCGGAGGCGATCATCCGGCGGGGAGCCGTGCCATCGACGTCGTCGTCGCTCAGCAGGTGCGGCATCCACTTCAGCCAGTCGAGCCAGCCGGCCGACCGCCGTGGCGATGCGATGAAGATCCGCACCTCCTCCGGACCGTGCAGGGTGACGAGTTGGGCCAGCGCCGCCGTCACGGCGTCTCGCACCAACGACGCCGGCCCCACCACGGACACCCGGCCGGCTATCGGCAGCCCGACCGGCATCCCGCCGACCATCCGGTCGCGTTCCACGATCCGGTGCAACGCGGCCGCCGTCACGATGTCCGGCTCTGCCAACGGATCGCGGGAGCCGGGCGCAGCCACCCGCTGCCACAACGGGGAGGATCCGGTGCCGACCCGGACCACCAGGAAGTCGGGGTCAGTGGGGCGGCGTTCCCACAGTCGCAGCGGATCCCGAGCGACGTCCAGCAGCATCTCCGGACGCGGGTGGTGATGCTCGGCGATCTCGCGTTGCAGGTCGGCCGACTTACCCATGTCGGCGCGCTTGCGTTCCAGGTACTCCAAGTACCGCCGGCGCATGTCCCCGGCCCGCTTGCTGGTCCCCGTGCGTTGCGCGATGAACATGACGATGGCGCCGATGATGGTGACGGCCAACATGATTCCGCCGGCGATGAGCATGATCGGGTTGTTGTTCGCCACGATCATCACCAGCGAACCCGCACCGCCCATGATCGGCATCAGGATCTGCATGACGCCCTGGATCCCGGCCCCGGCATCTGGCAGCTGCGGCGGCGCGATCAGCTCCACCGGACGCAGGTCCGCCTCCGGTGGACGGTTCCTGGCCGGCCGATGGATCAGCTTCTGCGTCATTCAGATCCCAGCGTCGTGTCGAACCTCCCGGGTCTGCGAGCAGCCACCCGGAACCTCGGTGGGAGGCCATCCCCGCCCCATAGACTACGGCGCACGGGCCCCGCCGAGGGCCCGTTCAGGTGAAAGGGATCGTCGGAAAGGCGGGCAATGGCAACGCGGTTCACGCGGGTGACGATTGCCGGCGAGGACCGCCAAGTCGATGTCTCGTTGCCGGCGGCCGGGCCGATCGCCGAGCAGCTGCCGATGGTGCTGCGGCTGCTGTCGGTGCCGAGCAGTCCGGTCCCTCGCCGCTGGGTGTTGTCCACCCCGGAATTCGGGGTGCTGCCCCATGATCGTTCGCTCGACGAGAGCGGCATCCTGGACGGGATGGTGCTGCATCTGACCGATGCCCAGGACGCGGCGCTTGCCCCGTTCGTCGACGACGTCGAGGCGACGGCCGCCGACACAACGGCCGAGAACGCCCCGCCGTTCACCGCTGAGCACCGAAGATCCGGTGTTGCCGGGCTGCTGGCGGTGATCCTGCTGGCCGCCGTGGTGGTGTCGGTGCTGGCGCCGGGCCCGCTGTCCTGGCTGGGTGCGGCGCTGACCGGGGTGATCGGGTTGACGGTCGGTGCGCTGATCGGGGAACGGGGAGGCGGCTACGCCGCTGCGGTTGCCGTCCCGGCTGCGGCGGTGCTGGTGTTCGCCGTTCAGCCGAAGGTCAACGGGTTCTCCGGATCGGACCTGATGCTGATCCTGACGGCGGCGTCGCTGGCTCTTGTCGCGTTCGGCCTGGTCCGGCAGGCGTCGGCGGCCACGGCCGGCGGCATCACGGCGGCAGTGCTGGCGGTGACCGGCTGGATCGGGATGTTCAGCGGGCTGCCCGCATATCGAACGGCCGGACTGGTGGTGCTGCTGGCCGTGGTGTGCTCCGGACTGGCCGGTCAGTTGGCGCTGGGCGGCGCCGGCCTGGTGAACCTCCTGGTCGCAGACGAACGCGGCGAGAAGGTGCCGCGGATGGCTGTTCAGCAGTCGGTCCGGCGCGGCGGAGCCATCGCCACCGGGATCGTCTGGGCCTGCTCGATCGCCGCGTCGGTGGCGGTGCTGGTGTTGATGCGCACCCAGCTCGTCGGCTCACGGGGGTGGATCCCGCCGGTGTTCGGCGGCCTCACCGCGGCGGTGTTCGCGTTGCGCAGCAGGATGTTCAGTCGGGTCCGGCAGGTCGCACCGATGCTCGGAGTGTCGGTGGTGGGCGCGGTTGCCATCAGCACGATGGTCCCTGTCTGGGCATCGGTGACGGACCCGCGAGGCGCCGCCGGCGTGACCCTGGCGTTGCTCGCGCTGACGGCCGTTGTGCTTGCCACGACTGGATTCGCCTCACTCACCGAGGTTCCGCGGGCCAGGATGCGCCGGCTGTTCGAGGCGCTGGAGTTCGTCGCCGTGCTGGCGTTGGTACCCGGGCTGATCCTGGTGTTCGACGCTATCCGCGCCATGCGCCGCGGCCTGGGCTGAGCCGGATTCGAAGCCGCGCGGGCGGGTTCAGCGCTTCGGGATGGAGCCCAGCCGAGCCGCGATGTAGAAGGCCACCAGGATGACCACGGCCAGCGCCGCTCCGGCGATCAACGGGCCGAACGGTTTCTTGAGCTCCCGGGAACTACGGTCGCGACCGTGCAGCATCAGGGTGAGGGCGACCGCGGATCGAGTCGCGTGGGCCTGCAGGATGATCTTCGGCCGCGGATCGCTCATCGTTCGCCGTCCGATCCGTCGGTGGATTCCCCGTCGGGAGTCTCGTCGGCTCCGATGCGTTTACGTACCAGGGTGGTGAATCCGCGTTCGATACCGGGACCTTTCGTCGGCGGCGCGGGAGTGAACACGTCCTCGCCGGTCCCGGTCTCGGCGGGGTCCGCTGCATCATCGGCTGTGGAGGGCGAGGCCGTGACCTCGGCGGGATCCTCGGTGAGGCGGAAGCTGCCGACGATCCGGCGGAGCAGCCGCTCGACCGGATCGGTGAGCTCGGGGTAGGCGCTCGCGGTGGCGAACACCGCAGTCCAGGTGCTGTCCGGGATGGGGACGAAAATCTGGATGCTGGTCAGCGCGACCAGCGCGGTGGCGCCGGGCGGGACCATCGTCATCCGCTCGCTGTGCAGCACTGCCGGACCGACTCCGGATGCCACCTCGGTGGTGGTCCCGTTGCGCGGCAAGGTGTCCCGGATCATTCCGAGACTTGACGGCTGCCCTTCGTCGGCAAAGGCGAGGTGGATGCCGAGGCTGGCTGCGCCGCCGGGTGGCTCTTGAAGCCGCCCCACCTGGAACAGGCTGAGTGCGGCGTTCGCCTGCTGACAGTCGGCGACCAACTGCTCGAAGAAGCCGATGATCTCGCGGCGCTCCTTCGCCGACAATCGAGACCGATGGAAGGTGGTGTCCAGGATGTTCTGCGCCGAGCGTTCCCAGGTTGCCGGGTTGGTGTCCAGCAACGTCCACTCGGCGGGGAGATCCATGTACATCGGGAACGGCGGAAATGGGGCCTGCGGATTCAGGTCGATGCGCTCGGACAGCGCGCCGAGTTCGGTCATGCTGACCTACCCGCTCGCTGTTCCTGGCGGGCGAGAGCATCCGAGCCGCTCATTCAGCCGGCGCCGTCTTTGGGTTTGAGGGACTGTGCGACGCCGGTATCGAACTGCTCGACCATCTGCCCGATGCCCGTCGACAGCGAACCGAAGTGACCGATGTTCTCCTGCAGTTTCTTGACGCTGGCGTCCCACTCGCCGCGGAAGTCACCAATCCTGCTGTTGATCTCCGACTGGTCGTCCGACAGGCCGTTGACGTCCTTGGCGCCCTTGTCGCCCTGCGACAGGTTTTCGTGCACACCGGTGAGCTTGTGGCCGATCGATGTCAGCGTCGCATACGGATACTTGGCGTACGGAGTGCCCATCACGAGTCCTTCCAACGGTTCGGTGCCGCCGGCAGCGCCGACTTGCCTCACTCAGACTATGGGTTCGACCGCTCGGTTCCGCCGGGTTGTCGGCAAACTGGGGAGAACTCCCCATGGCGCCGGACGTCCGTGATGCAGTGCTGGTTCTGGTGCAGTGCTGGTTCTGGTGCAGTGCTGGTTCTGGTGCAGTGCTGGTTCTGGTGCAGTGCTGGTTCTGGTGCAGTGCTGGTTC
>JAABUP010002027.1_pt1 | contig 40856 bp, 62 predicted proteins | sample 5559201 | NCBI WGS metagenome assembly JAABUP01 (sample SAMN10711887, study PRJNA513373) | rock metagenome | isolation source: Antarctica rocks | place: Antarctica | reverse complement strand
GCAGGAATCTGACCAGCTGGGGTTGCAAAGTTGGGTGTGCAATCCCTGATGGTATGGTGACTGATGTTCATATGTCAGTTTGGGATGCACAATAATGTTCAAGGCCACAGAAATGCAAATGTGTGTAAGCAGACTTTTGATGGCAGCTGTAGACATGCGAAAGAGATCAGTCCTGCATGATTGCATTGTAATCTCGCTCTCTAATGTCTCTCTCTTGCTGAGCACCTGAGCCGACTGAGCTGACTGACAGCCAAGCTTGCCAGCCAACAACAATGGCACACATGCTCCAGCATAGCATGGCCTTCATAACACCTTGTCAGGACACCGTTTTCATAGTAATAGCATGAAGTGGGAAACCTCTCAGGCTCAACAACAAGTACAGTACAGCATGTCTACCAGTAGATGTGCACAGTGCCTGACAAAGCCTTTACTGAAAGATCCCTGCAATCACATCAAGCACCGCGGCCAGCAAGTACTTGCCATCCATCTAAAATTGTCATCACATACAAAAGTTTTGGTTTAACCTTGTACAGAACAAACATGCTGTACTACATTTACACAGGCCGTACATGTACATGACAGCCAAGGCAGAAACATGTCTTGTTTTGCCAGTAGATGCTGCAGCTAGCTAGGTGCACAATGTCACTATGCTGCAAGCTTTTTGATATGACAGTCTGTGTGCTGTTGGATTTCCAAAAGCTCATGCCACGCCCCAACAGCTGTGCCCAAAAATACAATGGAGAATGGTCCTGTCAACTGCCAACGTCAAGGGACATTGTTTGCTGTGGGAGCATGATCCTGCAGTAACGCTTTTCTATTCCAACTAACAATCCTTTCCAGACCTCCTGGGCATGCTCACTTTCTAGGCCTTGACTCTCTGATTAAGTCATGTCATTAGTTGATAGTCTGGCAGAGAGTCTGCATGCTGTGTCACGACTATATCATGACTGTACCCCAATGTTACTTGACTTGTGCTGCTGCAGCTGCCGATGGCGATCCTTGGTGACGCAACTGGTCTGCAGCTTTGTGACGCGCTCTCTTTGGCTAATATCAATTCTCTAGATGTTCTCCTGTCCGACTGTCTTGCACCTCAGTCCTTGCCAGAAACCATGTCCCAGAAGGGTTTGTGTATCCGCTGACTAAGCAAGCTCCACAGCAGAGCCTTTCCTCAAAGCTGTGACTGAGCTTCTCTTAAAATCAGACATGACAGGCGCCATGGCTGACATGCCAAATGCTGCCTGCCTGCCAACCTCTGCGACACATGCACACACACACAGACACTTATGCCTCTGCAGATAACAGGCTTGGCCTCGCAAGTCATCATGCTGTCATCACAACATAGTGATGTGTCCAGACATGCTGCAGCATTCCTGTGCTGGCATCACCATTGACACAGTTTGAACGGCATGCATATCTGACACATGCTAGCAAACGACACATTCAATTTGAGGCAGCACGATTCTGCTGTTACAGTGTCACATGCAAGTATGAGTCAGCTGCCACTGTGACATGCCAGCAGTACAATCTGCAGCCATACATGGGTGCCCTCATTACAGATGAGACAACCACAATCACCTGGTCCCACATGGTCGCCTGATCTGAAAGGGTCAAGGCCAACAGGCCTGCAGCAAAATACATCATACACCTTGCCCACATCCTTGCCAGTGAGCCGATCAACCAGTCTGTCTAGCGCGAGGGAGTGTGAGGTGTTGGCGGCTGCCGTGTCGTAGACTGCTCGCCGCAGCTGCAGCAGCTGCACCTTCTGCCAGGCCTGAGCTTGCTTGGCCCTCACAATGCTGCATTCAAAACAGCAAGGCTTTGCTATACTCTTCTGACTGCAGGCTCATGCATGAGGTACGATGTTGATGTGGATCAATGGGAATTTGTGACAACAACTACAGGCTCATGCATTAGCTGCGCTGTCAATCAAAGATGCTGAAACTCTGCAACCGCAGCTACAGGCTTATGCATGAGCTGCAGTGTTGACTCTGGCCTTTGCTCCAGTAGACCGAACACAATCAGAAGCCAGGTGTATGATGACTACACGACACACCCCTCCTAGAGTCACACAAGACAGGTCAATGTCATTTCATCAATGACAGTACTTCTTGCCAGCCTGCTCAGCTACAGAGCACCAGACCCTTACTCAATGCAGCTGCTTGCATCTGACCCATACAAAAGCTGGTCTTGATTGCATGTTGAAAGTGTGTGCATGCACAAGCAATGACTCAAGGCAAGCTCTGCGGCACCTGCTACATGTGAGAGCTATGTCTTCGATGCGCAACTCTTCTACATCATCAGGGTGCAAGGGCATCAAGCGGCCGGGCAGCGCCAGCTCACTGGGTGACCCAGCAGCTTCCAAGGCAGCTGCTGTCTCCTGCAGCTGAGCCAAGTTACCTGCACTCGGCAGTGACCCAATATATACTCTCCCAAGTATTCTGATGGAGTCAAGGGGGTAGCGATGAGGCATGTTGTGTGTGCAGTAAGACCAGCTCACTAGCACCGGCACTTGCTAGTTGCCATTGCTCATCAGTGGGTTGTCAGCATGATGAGGTGACTGCAGGGTGAGGCCCATGACCCAAACAGCAAGTCATGTTGGGAGGAGCCAAGTTTTTGCAGTGGAACATTCTGGGTTGAGCCTGTGGGTGCGTCCGTGCTGAGGACGTGTGTGTCACATGCTGACGTCATGGACAGTCATACAGATACATCTCAAGCAGGAATGGGTTTGCCATTGGAGATTGCTTTCTAGGACTGCCTGCTATGACTGCCTTCCAGAGTGCCTTTCAAGCCTGCCCTTGGAGGTCTGCCTTTCAGGGTGCCTTTTCAAGCCTGCCTTTGGAGGTCTGCCTGTCAAGGGCCTTTTCAAGCCTGGTTCCCAAACATGCCATATAACACATGCCCAGGGCATGCAATACTTACTGAGTACGCTTTGAGCATTGTAGCGCAGCGAAGCTCTGGAAGCCTGAGTAGCCAGTGTGATCAACGCTGGGACAGCTCCAAGTTGCTGTAGCCTCATTTTGTTGACATCCAGTAGTGTCAGGAAACGCAGGGCCCCTGTGATGGCCAGCAAGGCTGTTTCCTGCAGGGCGGTCAGCACCAAACCCTTGCTCTTCTTGCCCTTCTTGGACCCTGCGCTGGCAGACATTCATAGTGTCACTTTCAGCTGCATGTGCTGAAGCACTGTGACTTTTGGCATGCAGAACAAGAGAGCCACAGAATACCAACAGACACACTTGAACCCGCTCAGTCACTGCGCAGTTGTTCTAAGTGTTTTGCACTTCTTGAAGCTTCTGCTGTGCCCATGTTTGATCTGGCAAAGGCAACGTTTCTGCTCTGTAGTGCCCCAGAACTGGCAAAGGCAAAGCTTTTGGCCTATAGTGCCGCACAAGTGGCATTGCAAGTGTGACCTAGACAGACTTGTAACCAGGCTCAACTATCATGCTCAGACACTGGCCTCCACATATAAAGGACCACATGATCAGCCCATGCAAGCTTCACGGCCACAAAGCAAGCAGCACTTTGACTGCAGCACTGCAAATGCCTTTGACTTTGAGCTTCATGCCCAAGTCTTAGCTGCAGAGGCTAGCACAAGCTCAAGTGTGTTGCCACTGGAAGGGCAGCATGTCACCATCTACTCAACAGTGAGCAGGCACCAACTGAGTATGGTGAGCACTACCTGGGCTTTCTTGAGGGGGCTCCACAACGCGCATGAAGACAGCAGCCAGACGCTGCAGCGCAGCCCTCCGGTTGGCAGCTATGCAAAGCACAGGTTGGTGAGTGAGGTTTGCCAGACAAGCTGCAGCTGCTGCCTGCACCCCCAGGTCCTGGCTGTGTCGTGACCATCCTGTATTTCATTTGACAACCTTACAGTCTGCGGGGTGGAGCCAGCTGTGACTCATCAGACATCCTAGCTTAGAAGCACAGGTGTGTGTGTGGTGTGCGACAAAAACAAGCTGGTGGGAGTTCTGTTCTCAAAAGAGCCTGTACAGGGAAGGTATCACAGCCCTGAGCTTAAACCTGGGACAAGTGAGTGTATCTGACTGCTGCTGGTCTCATTGCTGCGATGTTTAGGCGAAGTTGATCAGCCACAAAGCACAGGCTGTTGAGTATGCGTGGAAAAAAAAGAAAAAAAGAAAAAGGGGGGGAAAAAGGGAAAAGAAGGAAAAAGAAAAGAAACAGTTGAGTATGCATGTTGGCAGTGGACCAACTTCCTGTTTAGAGCGGATGCTTTGGATAAAGCACAGCGTTGGTACACTCCTGGCCCCACCTGCAGTGTTCAGTCTCAAGGGGCACTGTGGTGATGAATAGCCCTGTCATGAGCACATTGCTGTAACAGCCTGATAAGCACTTGAGTTGTGAGGTCTGACAGGTGCGCTGTTCAAATTGCAGCATACCTAGAGCTATTGTGCACTGACCAAAGGGGATCGCCTCTACTGCTGCTTGCCTGACTTCAGCAATGCATGCCTCCTGCAACCACAAGACATCTAGGCCAGGTTTTGTTTGTGGTGGCCATGAACATGCTAAACTTCTTAACAAGATGCCAACAGGGTAACAACAGGATCTCGACGATTGCACGAGCTGGCGTGGTGCAACAATCACACCAGCTTACATCTGCAGTTGCATATTCACTTCAACCCTGCAAGGATTGAGACACAGAGACACATCATAATATGGAGCCAGTTTGGCCGCACCTGCTGACCAGTAACGCGTTACATTAGCCTGGAGTACCCTGGCTTGGGATACACACTTTGCGCCAAGAGCCAGTGTTAAGGGCTGGAGCATTCCAGTGATACTGTCAAGCAAAGCCACAGAACAAAGAGTGCTGTCCCTTGAGGCTGATCCAGCTGAGCAGGTGTCCAGGTACACTCAAAGCTGTCCAATGGCCGTACACTTCAAACCTCACCATGACTTTGTTACTTTGCTGTGGCAGGCCTCTGCCATTGCTGGACAGCCTGCTAGGAGGGGAGAATGTGAATGTCCTCTGGTAGGTGACAGGGGCCTCCAGGTCCATGATGTGGTGGGGAGGGGGCCCAACCAAGTCCAGAAGAAGAGGTATGGCTCCTGCCTGAGCTGCATGCTGCTGGTTTGCTGGCAAGGCCAAGAGCTCTTCCAGACACTCCAGACAGGCCTGTGCAAGAGCTGCAGCTGCTTAGTATTGGGGCCATGCCAATTCTTTTCAGCCACAGGGCCATTGCTTAAGCTGCCTTGCGTAGAACTGGGCAGGGCAAATGCTCTACCCTACAGTTTTAATGGAAGAGGGCTTCATTAGGGCCACACCGAGCAGCCCCTGTGAGGCGTCCCTCTGTAACTTAAGCTTCAGCCTCCAGCTGACTCGCCAACAATCAGCACATCAACGACAGGACGCTGGGAGGTAACTAATGGGCTGGAAATAGGTAATGTGTTTAGGGCAAATGGGCAGAAAACAAGGAGAAAAGGTGAGAGGAAATAGATAGAATATTGTGGCAAATGGGCAGAGAAGGAAGAGAAAAGCTGAGGGGAAATTGATAAAATTTTGTGGGCAAATGGGCAGATAAGATGGAGAACAGCTGAGAAGAAAAGCTGGTGTTGGTCGTGATACACAGGCTACGAAGGGGAGCAGGAGGCTGATGGTAGGTTGTACTGCAATGCACTAAAAGCATGATGGCAAGGTATTGGTGGATCTGAAAAGGTGCTGTCATGTTTGTAGAGACAACAACAGGGGCTGCCAAAGCAGGAATGGACTTGGCTGACAGGTCAGCAACGTGTTTGGTGATGACAGGTCAGCAACATGTTTTGTGATGTTGGGCTGTGTTGAGAGACTCGATGAGGCTGCACTGATGCATGACATGATGAGGCTGCACTGATGCATGATATGCCGAGGCTGCACTGATGCATGATATGATGAGGCTGCACTGATGCATGATATGATAAGGCTGCACTGATGCATAATATGATATGTCTGCTGCCTACCGGGGTCATTGAAGGGGCAGGAAGCGCTTCCTGCATTATGCTTGAGCTGTACAAAGACAGCATAACAATGCTTATGATGAGTTTGCAGTAGCAAGCCACTGCTCTGTGCATGAATGACAACTGTGGATGTACTGCATGAATGACAACTGTGGATTTACTGCAAAAATGACAATTGTGGATATACTGCATGAACGACAACTGTGGACGTACTACCACTCCTGGCAAGTCAATACAAAACAACTTTTGCTTCTGCCACACGCCTGGATACAAATGCAGCCATGACACTGACCTAGCTCTTGTCATTATACAGTTGTAATGACTCATCATGTGATTACAACGACTACACCTGCACAGCCTGGGGGCTGGTAAGGGTCTGGATGGGCCGCAACAATTCCCGCAAAAGGCCAGCTTCTCCCATCTCTGCCTTTAAGCTGTCCCTCTGCATCAGCACAAACAGGCACAATCAGAGAGCAGGCAGTCATCATATCAAGGAGCAAGAAAAGAAAAGAAAAGAAAAGATTACGCCTTTCGGCGTCAATTTAATGAGAAGCCAAGTATTATACCGGGCTGCCCAGACATCAAGGAGCAACACCAGTCAGAAGGCACTGTCTAAAGGGAGGCCTCAGTCAGGCCTCTGGAAGAAAGTTATGCAAAAGTGGACAGGGAAGATAGGACAGTGTCTTTGCGCGACAGGTGCAGTGTAGCTATAGTCTCTCTCCTCTCTCCGCACCTTGCAATTCCAGTACAACCAGCAGCAAATAGCTGCAGCATGCACTTTCTATAGCGCAACAGCATGCATAAAATTGGCCTGTACGAGAGACAGTGTGAGTCACCTTGGTCACCAAATTTCGGATCAGATGAGCTAGGTTTGTGTAGTACACAGGTGTCGCACCCACTGCAGCCATGAGCTCTACCATAAGTTGACAGGAGCCTTGAAGCTTGGCTAGACACTCTCGCAACTGCAGCATGATATTACTCACTATGTGGTGTCTCAGCAGGCATACACGCAGGCATATGTCATGCAACAAACCGTCGCTGTAACTGCAGCCTTTCATGAGCAATGGTAGTTTAAGCAATTGCAGTGATCAAGTTTGTTCAGCCTGTTGCCACACTTTTGCCACATACAAATTGCAGCCTAACAGTGATTGCAATGTATGGCTTTGCTGTGCTATGATGAGCATGACAGTAGCATGCACAAAGCACCACAAGTACACAAGTTGCAGCGATTGCAAGATTGCATTGTGGGCAAGCAGCTCACTACAACCACAACGAGAGCACAGAGCGTGCACATGCAATCAAGGAGTGGTATACCCACCAGGTTGCTCTCAGACAGCTGCCTGAGCAAGCCAATGGCTTGTACAGTGGCCTCTCTAGTGTAGCAGCCATGTTTGGCAAGGATGACATCATAGACAGTGCGGCCCTGCAGGTATCACACCACACGACTGCAAGCAACACTTACAGCTTGCTCTCATAGTGGCAACTTTTAGCTTGTGTCATCAAATACTATGCAATGTTGCAGTAGGACTTGTATGTAGGCCTGATACTCAACAAGCCTTGTGGGAACCATGGAAATGCCCATATTGGATCCAAGATTGGATGGGGGATGAGCGAGCTTAGCCCCCACAAAACGCACTGAAAACACTGTACATGGTTCCAGTCTGCAGGGGCCTGGCAGCCACCTTGTTGGGGGCTGTCAAGCCCTGGGCCAGAGTTTGGACTGCTAATGCAATATGTGTGATCGCGCTGTTTCTGGGCAATGCAAGCACTGCTGATGTAAGAATGGCAGACCTGTGGGCATTTGCTGCGGAAGATAGCATCTCTTTGCTGATCATCTTGTGCTAGACCATGCAAGATTCCTGCAACATGGTGAAGTGAGAGCCTTTCAGGCCTGGCACAGTCGAAGGAGCCCAGCAAAGCAAAAGGCTGGTGCATTGAGCAAACAGGGCTTGTATTGGCACAGCAGCCATCACCATATTTGCTGCGATCATCACACTAAAACAGGGAAAATGCACATGACAGAGAGCGGTGCCAGCAACAGGTGGGCTGCTGTACGCATAGCCTGCTGCAGAATACAATTCATAACATGCTGCTGTCAAGCAGCTGGCCTCACCTAAAGCACAGGTCTGATCAAGTGGGGTGCTGTCGGGATTGGACACAATGAGGGTACATGCAGGAACTGCCCCAGCAGCTGCAACGCCCTCTCTTGCAGAAGGTCCTGATAAGATGTGGTACCAGAGCAAACAAGCTGCATCATGCTGCATGCCAATGTTGGTTTCAGGTGTTGAGGTGGTTGTCCATACTTGCTGTAGGTAGCCAAGTATGAGAAGCTTACTCTGGTGAGAGCCCCTGTGCCATTTCTCTGCATGAACAGTTGGGATTTTGGCTTGTGGTTGTATTCAGCAAGGCAAGGCTCAGCTGTGTCGAGTGTCGAACGGGCAGCACGGAGCTATCAACAAGGCTAGGTGGGTCTCTATCAAGCACAGGCTTGCGTCGGAATTGTACGTACCAGGCAAACCATTAAGCCTTCAAAATCGTCCTTGATTGCACTCCGAGACTCATTATAGCGATAAGTCAGGCTGGAGCTGGCCGTGTCCGCAGCAGCAGGTGGCATGAGTTCACAACAGACGGCTGCAGCTACTGAGCAAGCGTGGTCATCGGGACACGCGCACACGACCCCTGCAACAAGCGACGATGGTGCGCATGCTCACAACGAACTCAGACCGATGTGCCGTTCCAGACCGCCAACAGGGCATACTTTGGAGCAGCTCCCAGGTTGCACTTGACTACGCAATTGACTACCTCGATGACTCACTCAAGTATGTTCATGACTAAGTTTGCAGGCTATCTATCAGGACATTCAATGGCAATATTGAAGCGCCACACAACTTGCACCTCCGCTATGTATGCTACGACCCAAGCAGTGAGGCAACGCAGATGTGAGACATGGCCATAGTGCTACCTACCAACCGTAACATCCTGCCCATATACTGGTGCCTGTTGTCAGTATGAAGACAGTCACTGAGTGGTCATGGACTCAAACATTCTACATACATTGCAGCTCGGCTTTACATGAAGCCGTTGCGGATCTGTTTCTGCAGTTCCCGCATGGTTTGTATAACTTCTGGGTTCATGAGGGAAGCTGCATCTGTCACCATTCCCCTTGATCCTGCTTGAGCCTCATATGCTCGCAGAACAGCTTCAACGGTTTGCATCAGAACCTCTGGTGTCCTGCATACCATTGACACCTTTATTTCTGAAACCCTGAATCTTCATGGCACCCACAGTCATGATGAGTCTGTGCTGAGCTGCCAAGCAACAAAGCACACAGCAAAGCACCATTGCTGCCTTGAACTTGCTACAACAGGCCCATGTAGTCAATGTGCAATGCAGCTTACACAGTGTCAATGACATGCAAGACTTGAGTCAGGTTCTTACGTAGACAGCAGGTCTTGCTCCTCTGTCTGCAAATCTGAACCTGGTGCAAAGGCATCTTGCAGGGCAGTCTGTCGCTCCTGAGGCGACTGTATCCTCAACAATTGCTTAAGGATACGCACTTCTGGAGGCTGCTGCTGGACTAGGGTCTCCTTGGCCTGTTCATTCGCACACTCAGGGATGTTTGGGACATTTGCAGACATACTGGTAGACAGGACTGACCTGTGAAAGTACATGAGGTGCATGACATCTGCAGTTTTAGCCACTGGAAGACTGAAGCTTGCATTTAGATAAAGTGTGCTTTTATGAGAAACACTGACAGGTACGCTGTGCGCACGTACATGTCACTCCCTGTCGGGAGAATAGTTCAAAGGATGCTGTTGTGGCTATAGACATAATGCACTCTTGAGGCAGATTTGGTAAAAATACTGCTGGAGCATGACCTACAAAGCAAACACAGCTAGGCAGTGCAACTCAATTACATGAAAGTGCAGCAGCAACAGCAGCAGCAGCAGCAGCAGCAGCAGCAGCAGCAATGAGGCTGTCTGCCATGCAATGCACGTCTGAAGTTGCACTTCATATGCTGGTACAAAGCTCAATGTTGCACTGTGCTGACCTTGAAGTACAGATGAGCCATGACGTCTTTGACTTCCTCACGAGTGTAGTCAGTGTCCTTGACACTGGAGTGTGCTTTGGCAATGGTGAGCAGCAGGGCGGGGTCCAGAGCCCCACTCTGTGCCATGCTGTCAAGCTTTGCATCCATCTCTTGCAAGCTTCCAACCTACATCATAAACAATCAAGAGGTTCAGAACCTATGGAAACTACATACAATGTCTTGTGCCATTTTATGCAAAAAGACGAAGACTAGCGCTTGAGAGTTGGTATGACACATAGTATTATGCACGTGTACGCATGACTGCTACTGTGTCTGACAGCATCTGGACACATGTCCGCTTTGCTTCATCAAGTTGGCTGTCTGTCTTGTCTTTTCAGTACTGGCATTCCAGCCAAAATGTATGCAGTCTACATGGAGTTGGTGACATGGCAAAAATTGGCAGCAGCAGGGTGCGTCCGCTCAAACAAGTGCTGTAGGTTTCCCAGTACCTTGAGCAAGTCTTGGAACTTGTCTGAAGCCATAGCCAAAGCTTCCTGATCTGCTGCAACTGCATCAAAGGCTTGCACCAGAGCAATCAGCCGAGTCGCCAAGTTGATCAGGTCTGCATGAGAATTGCACAAGATCTGGCAGATGGTCAGCACTCATGACGCCAAAATGGCCGACTTCTCCATGAACACAAAGGAAAATAGCGTGGAAAGCGAGGCAATGCAAGGAGGGTCACGTTTCAAGCATGTCAACCATGTCTGCAGTGCAAAATGTAACAGCCGGGTGCAGGTGGATCATCAATGAGACATTTGCCAGGCAGGGCACTGCATGCATATCTGGAATGGGCATTGTTTACCTTCCCTCTGCTGCTTATCCTGATGTGAAGCATGTATGAGGTTTTCAACATGGTCAAAGAACTCTGAGGTGAGCTGCAGCCTATGACTGGCAACTGCACCCTCCCATTCTACGGCTTGTGTATTCTGAAATAGACTCAATGTCTTGTCATGCGCTTGCAATTCCTCATGCACCTGCACAACATGGAGCCATGATAAACTTTTGTCGCTAGCCACACAACTGGTGTCTAAGCCACGTGGCACATGGGCCCACATGTGTCACAACTGCAAGCAAGACCCTTGGTTGCCTTTGTGACAGATATCAGACTGCAAAAGTCCTGTGCTATAGGTGGAACTCACCCTTTGCAAGGAAATCCTCCGGAGAAGTTCCAGAAAACCTTTGTTAAACCTTTGGAAGAGCAGAAGCTGATCGTTTCTTTGGGTGAATTTTAACACACATGCCAGATGCGTTGTCCAGACCATCAGTCAGACAGCAGACGCTCAACAATCTTCCCTTACGGCCATGCATGCATCTGTTGCAGAATGTTGTCCAAGCCTGTTCGTCAAATGCCATGGAGGATTGCTGTTGCACACATGTTTGCTTTTACACTCACCGATTGAAGCCGGCGGTGTAGCTTGCGCAGCTGTGCTCTTTTATCTAAGTCCTGCTCTGAATCGCTCTTGTCTTGTAGTCTGCAGCCAAACAGTGAAAGTTCAAATTGCGTATCTCTGCCACAACACTGCCAGCACAAGAGCTGACTTCTAGGTGTGTCATTTTCTTACCTGGACAGGACACCTCCAGCTAGTTGAGGCCACTGCTTGCTGTGTGCTATGAGCTTTCTCCACTCTGTTGGTGTCTTGGCAGAAAAAACCGCGATGAGTTTGTCGAGCACTGCTTTATTCTGCACAGGTGCTGCAGCTGATGTGGATGTGGTGCTGATTGGTTCAGGAGAAGCTGCTTGCGCGCGACAGCTGACGTTGTGCAGTACGTGTGACTGCACAAGAAATTTGCCAGAGGGAGCTTGACGAAGTCCTGCATGAAATGCTGAAAGCCGTTGCTATCGTACGCAATGTCGATCATGAGCGTCGGCAGCGCACCGCTCCTGAGAAAACTTCGCCGTGCGGGCAGATCACTGTAACGGTGTCCGATATATGCAGGACTCTGCTGCAGAGGCGGTCGAGCCAAGAACAATGGACAAACTTGGCGATGCGGACACAGCAGGATTTGCATGGAGAAAGATGGCCGGTTGGCGACATACGAGCTGCAACGAGCGTTTTAGCCATGTAAGGGTGCAAGTGAGCAGTTTTACTCAAGATATATACAGGTATTTTGCCAATTTTGCCATTCCATTGGCCCGTATAGCTCAGTGGTAGAGCGCAGGTCTTGTAAACCTGAGGTCCGTGGTTCAATCCCGCGTGTGGGCACTTCAATGTGCTGAATTGGAATGTGCTTTTGTTGGTCGGACTGTACTCCAGTCTCATTCTTCTGCCGCTTTTTCCATATAATCTTTGACAGAGATCACATGGAACAGATGACGATCAGCTTTAATGTGCAGTCAAATTTCTATGATCAATTAACCACGCTGGCCATGGGTGCACTCACACAATCTATGACCAAAGCTTGCAGCTTGTGACACACTATTGGTGCAGTAGCATGAACACTGTTGCTTCTGTCTAACACAGCCCATCCCAACAGCTTTTCACTGCAAGAGCTGCATGAAGATTCTCACAGTACCTACATATCAAGATAACGTTGTCACAATCAGTATGTCTTGCTTTGCTCTGCACTCCTGTTGCCAGCGATGCCTGCCACAAACTTACATTGACACAGCTTAACTGCTGATAAGTTGGGGCACATTCCTAAATATGCCTGACCCTGAAGTGGGCAAAACCTTCAAGTGCGAGGTCTGCCTTGATGAAGAAAGGCTGTCAGACTCAATGACGGCTACCAAAGTCATGGTACCATGCACACCGGTGTTTATTCCCACCCTCAAATCAGCAGTGGCATTGTTGTTGGTAATTGCAACAAACACTTTAACATTGTTGATTAACCTGCACCATCAGTTGCACCTCAGATGCACACTTGTTTCCAAGTCCAGTCAGTGTCAGCTCTGCTGTTGCTGTTACAAACGAAAGCCAAGAGCATATCCAGCACAGATCTAGATTGGGCTTGCCAAAGAGTGAAGAGGGTATTTCTGGGTGTGATACCCAGACGTCACACCATACACAATGCATAACAAGCAGAGCTGTTGCTGACCTGCATGGAATCTGTTGCAATTAATTGTCCATGCTGACCTTGGACCCTCAACAGACAGGTGGACATACCAGCTGTGGCATGATAGATAAGGCCACTTAGTTTTGCTTTCAGACTTGCAGATCTCCCTCGTGCTCTGCTTGACCACAAATGTTGGCAAGCCACGACCAACATTTACATGCAGTCTTCAGTAGCAGCTCTTTCACTGTGACCTGCCTTTGCCTGCAGCTGCAACAATGAAGCAGGCGGCTTGTTGCGCTGTACCACTGGCTCATGTGAACTCAATGCCTGAATGCATTATACTCTGAGCACATCTACAGGTACGCAGTTGCAACAATTGTGTACAAAGCATGGCGTGCCCACATGACACGGTCAACTTTGCTGGAGTACACATTCAGCATGCTGCTGTATGCCTGGCCAGTTTGACCTGACAGAAGCCAGAGCTCTTGCAGCTTTTTGACAATGCCATGCATTACATGACAATGCGAAGCATGGAGATCAAAACAGGGTCTACATTGTTGTGGATTGAGCGGCAAGAGAGGGAAGCTTACCTTAAGGTAATGTGTGATACCTCAGGTGTGAGCCATGTCATGCATGCTGCCAATTGAGGCTCCTGAGCAATCAGAGGAGAAAAGAGCTGTTTGTATTTGCTCTGGAGGCCTGAGATGATGAGCCAGATGATTGATGCCAGCCAGAACAATGTCACTGGTACGTACCATGCTGCATGTGTGATGCACATGTACCGTCATGAATCAGCTAAAACATTTTCGCTTGAATCAGCATCCACTGCAGTGGAAATTTGAGGCCAGAGTGCGCTAAATGCTGCACCTGGACGCTTTAGCTTGACTTGCAGTCAATTGTACCTCCATTCACTGCAGTGGGAATCAAAGATGATATATATACCTGAATGATTTGCACAATGGGATTTCTAGTGACTATGGGAAAGCAGCACAATTGATACAGGACGCTACATTTTATGCCACTGCTTGCTCCTGCTTTCTGCAGATGATTATGTTGGGTTTATACAGTTTCCAGCATCTATTATCTAGCACTACTGTCACTCAAAACATTGCTTTCAGGCACAATGTCATGCGCTGACATACTGGTTCTGATGGAGCAGCTTGTGTGCTACCATCTTGCAACAGGTATGGCAGTCAACCCCCAAGCTGAATCACACATATGTACACAGAGACCTGTAGTGATCCGTTTGAACAATGTATCAGTATGTACTGAACTGTCTGATCTTCTGTGTGAAAAGTGGGAAATACTTCTCTGTACACCCACAGTGCCTGATATACTATGCTCACCATAGTGTTAGCCTTCTTTGATCTGCCGCTGACTGTGTGTCTGGAATCATGAGTCTACTAGCCAGATTTTGCTTCCAGTCCACAGCCGCACAGAGCACTGCAAACATACTGTGACAGGCATGCTGCCTATATAAGGCGCGCACCAGATCAGCTCCCCATTTGCAACTTGACAAGCCAGTCAAAGTGCAAAGGGCAGATCTAGAGCAAAGCTACTGATGATCATGGGGTCTGCAGAAGCGTGTGGTCCGTGTGAAATCTGCGAATATGTGTAACAAGTCCACCCAGTGACAGGTGGCACAGCTGGGCTCAATGACAACCCTTTTGGCCATTACCTGCTCCTTGTATCTGCTCTCAGGAGGTGCAGGCCAATTTGCATTTTCAGCCAACCAGCTAGGTGGATTTAGACGAGATGGTTAGTATCTGGATCAAAAACCTCCAGCTGCTTCACCCCTTGGTACCCCCAGGGGGTGGGGGGGGGCGGGGGCCAGGCTGCAGTACAATATTACAACGAGTTACAACACCACTTGGCTCGACGCGGCAAGCAGCTTGCTCAACAACAACGCAGTCCATGACAGACTTTCTCCTCTGATCGTTGTTCGAGCTGCCTCGCATGAATCCTGCAGCGACCCTGGCAGAATGTTTCAGCGTTACTTGTCGTGATTCAAGCCAAGAGCAGCTTGTCTTGCCTGCGAATTGAGACTGTCTGCCGTCAGAGCGAAGCCAAACATTTCGTCCTCACATTCTCAGAACTGTTTTGCTGATCCATATCATGCCGGCTGAGTCAGATGCAGCCTCTTCTGTTGGCAGCGACGCAGCCAGCACAAACAGCAATGATCAAGGTCTGTCTCAGTCTATATTAGAGAACAGTGCTTGCAACTTGCCCTCACCTGTACAACACTGCGCTAAAATACTGCGCATGCAGGTGATGCCGGTCCTGCGCTGGCAGGCGACGATGACAGGACTGATCTCCTCAAAAATCAAACATCTCTGCAAGACTCAGTGTTTGGAGTAAGCCTCTGTCTACCTCTCCGCTCCTGCATTCAGTTGTAACGTTTCTCAGAAGCGATTGTGCGAGCATGTTGCTAGACCTGCTGAACGCTCTACCTTCCTGTGCAGTGAGTGCTAGCAGCCGCAAACCCGACTTTAAAGCTGGCCTGCACACTTTGCAGGTTCTTTTTACAATTACGAAAGAGAAGCTGAACAACTCCTGGAAGTATGCTATGACAGTGATCATCCTGGATGTGCTCCAGGTATCCATCTAGTTATCATGATGTTGTGCTGCCAGTAAATAATCATTTTGCTTGCAGCTTGTCCTCACGCATGCTTCTTGCCTGCAGCTGCTTGTCTTCAACCTTGAAGATGGCTTCCCCTGGACATTCAAGAAGACAAATTGGTAAGACACCTGAGTCATCAAGTTGCTTCTGTTGCTGCTTTACACTGCTGAACCAATTCTGCTCTGCAGGGAGTACCACTTGTTCACTGACTTTCAGCTGCAGAGGCTGGCTTTGCGTGGAGTGAGTCCTGTCTGTGCACATGACGACATGGCCGTGCTTCTGCCATGCAACTGACGCCCTCTATTTGTGCAGGGAGAGCTGGTGTATCTGATCTTCTTCTGGCTGTTGACAGCAATTGTAGTAGTATCAGCTGCTCTGTGCGTCTTTGTGGCATACAATTTTAGAACCAACAACTTCCCTTACATCTGGTGAGACCTTGCACGCCATGCCAGCTTGTGCTTCTCTTTCTCAATAAGCAAGTCACAGCAGCATCTAGATGCATTTGATGTGATGAGCTGATGCTTACTTGCTTATCTGCAGGCCCATCAAACTGCTCAGATTCACTGTCAGCATATTCTTTGAGATGCTGTACATTTCATCTCTGGCAATGTTTTCTGTCAGCTTTGACTGCAAAGTCATCCATGTGGACACCCCATACTGGATGGTAAGACATTGTACATGTGCAGTGTGGTGGCTGTCTGCAGCAGTGCGGTCAAGTTGGTCACCTCAGCTTGACAATGTTGTTCTTGCAGCCGTTCCCAGCGCATGAGTGCTTCAAGGTTCCTGTCATCATCACTGCAATTGTCGGGGCCATCATGCTGCTTATATCTGCAGCAATATCATTTCTGCAGTCAGTAGCAGCAACAGAACTTGACCCTGACAGCAGAGATCTGCTAGCACTGGCTCATGCAAGGTGAGCTTGATCATCTGTCCTCTGGTTGCCGCTCACTCTGCGCAACATGTCTGTATTATGCACCCTGATTCACAGCAGCAAGAGATGTGTGGACTCAACAAGCTTGTTCTTTGTGCAGTCCAAGCATTCAGATGTGGGTGTTGAAGACGATAGTCACCGTCCTAGGGGAGATCATAGCCACCTATCACAAGCTCCAGGGAATCCTCTTGCTGCTCATCAATCTTGGCCTTCTGTGGATAGTAGTGCGCAATGTGCCATACTACAACGCTGCGGTCAACTGCTTTCAAGGAGCGCTGTATACCCTTCTCACCTGGCAGGCCCTCATTCTGTTTGCCCTGGTTTGGGATGACTCATGGGCAGAGGTATACAACACAGCTCAGTCAGCTTTCATACTGGTTACACCCAATTGTGCAAGCATGGAGTGTGTGCCTCATTGCTGCGAGCAAGTGTTGTGAGCAACATAGCATGCCGCGTGCGCAGTGTAGGTTGCATTGGACATGAGTCTGGATTCTGACGTTTGCAAACGGTGCTGCATATTGTGTAAAGGCCATTGAGCTGACTTCTGCATACTGCAGGTGGCAACTTACATCATGCTCATTGGCCAGCCGTTTGCTTTGGCAGCTGGTGTGGCAGTTGTTTGGACCCGTTTGTTCTATGCTGAACGCATAGCAAGGCGGTTCAAGGACGCTAAGGCAGCAGGTGTTCTCAGAGTACGTCACAGATTCCGCGACGCTCATGAGGTGGAGATCTGCGCAAGGTAAATTGTCTCTAATCAGTTGCTGCTTTTTGCTTATCACTGCACCAACCTCTTCTTGCTGGGACACTGGATGTACATGCTAACACAAAGCTTTGCTTGCACAGGTGTGCCAGAAGGAAGGATGCTGATCATGAGCCAATCATGGCTTGGGTGGACGCTGCTGACATGATGTACAGCACTGGGCTTGAGCAATACCCAGAGTCTGTGTTCCTGCACATTGCTTACGCCAACTTCCTGTCAACATACAAGAAGGCATCAGCGGTAAGCAGCTAAATCAACTGCAGCATGCCACAAAATGCATAAAGTCACCCAGCTGCATTGCAGATTGCTGACTTGCATGATGCTGCTGGCATGACTTGACAGCAACGCACAATTGCTAATGCTATGTTGTCTCTGCTGCTGGCTGCTGCTGCTGCTGCTGCTGCTGGAGTTTGCGAGTTTGCACTCACTTGACATTTCAAATGGTACTGCAGACCCAGATGACAACACATTTGGCCATTGCACGGGAGTGTAACCCTGGGTTCAGTGAGCGCTTCAACCTGTTTGTGAAACAGCGTGAGCACAGCCAGGCCAGTGAGAGTGACAACAGTGGAGAGGGAGCCAAAGATCTGGTCAGCATTGTGGAGTTCCAGGTACTTTAATCCACTCCTGCTGCAGCTTTTTGTCACTGCCGCAGGATGTGTGCATTTCGTTCACAGCAATAGATCTGTCACTAAGTCCTCTGACAATATTTCGGCCGCTTTGCCAGTGCTTGTATTGTGACTAGCGCTGCTGCTATGCAGACCTCGTTGAAGCTGGTGCTTCAAGCTCACAGCGACACTTTGCGTGACATCAGAGGGTTCTGGAGGGAGCTGTGCAGCAAGAAGACCACTTTTGTCTCTTTGTCTGAGGTGCGCCACATGCATCAAGATCACCCTCTCAGCTTTCCTGTCTGGTTGTGTCACACCCTGCTCCCCTGTTTACCAAGAATAGATCCTTGGCGAACAGTTGCATTTACATCCAGACATGTGACAAGGCTGCTTATGCTCCAGGCCTTCACTCAAATGCATCAGTCAGAGACGCGTGCTGAGGAGACTTACAAGGTTGTCATCCTCAAGTATCCCAAGTCTGTGAAGATCCTGCGGGCATATGTACGCTTCCTGAGGGAAATCAAGAATGATCCTTGGAAAGCCCAGAGATACGACCTGCAAGCTGACAACTATGAGCAGGTACAAGCTATGGCAATCCTTTCTGTTTCAAGCCAGCATATCATAGTCAACGCGCTATTCTGGCACCTGAAGCTGTCTGGTCAAGATCATCATTCAACACAGGTCATTCATCATTTTCGCATCTGCAGGCACAAATGGAGGCTTGCAAACATTGGCGTTGGCGGTGGCGAGTTGTCTAACCTGCTCAGCGAAGACAACCCTGATGGTGTGGTCATGATCACTGAGGAAGGCAAGATTACCTTTGTCAATAAGGTATTGGTCCTTGCATCAGCTGCCAAATGTTTTTCAGATGCACTGCTTGCAACGCATCTGTGGCATTTCCTTGCGTGGCCATGTGCTGAATGTACTGAATAGCTGCAACACCCTATCTGTGAAGTCTCAGCTGCAAGGCAAAAGACTCAGATGGCTAGGTCATGTTTTGACCTGGTCGCCCTAGGTCTAGTTTCAATGATGTCGCATTGCATGATTGTTAACACAGTCGAATCGGTAGACCATACAGAGATGCGCAAGACAGACTGCTTTGGAAAGACAAGACTTGTCCCGCACGTACCTAGCTCATCATGAGCTGGAAAGCATTCTTATGATGATTATCAGTACATCATTATCAACTGCCAGATGAGTCTAGACATTGACTTAAGATGCTGGCCAGGGCTAATAGCAGAGCACCGGCACTAATCTTACACTTTGCCTGGTTTGCAGAAAGTCCAGGCCATGTTTGGGTACAGTCGTCCAGAGTTGGAAGGCAAGAATGTAGCCATGCTGATGCCTCCACCATTCAGCATGCAGCATCACACCTTCCTGCGCAGCTACAAGCAAACCCAAAAAGGCAATCTACTGGGTACTGGCCCCAGAGAAGTCATTGCTCTGCACAAAGATGGCTATGTCTTCCCTGTCAAGGTTGCCATTGAGAAGAGTGTGGGTGCTGAAGGGTACACTGGCGTCTTCCATGAGGTGAGCTATCTTGGCACGCTCTGCTCCATGACATAGGCAAAGCTGTTCAATCACAGCACTCTAGAATTGCCGTGACAAAGCAGCCACTTGATTTGCTTTCAGGTGCAAGAAGACCCACGAGCAGGTATTGCTTGGGTGTCTGGTGAAGGCCAGCTGTACTGTGTCAGCAAAGGCTTCATGGCCTTGCTTGGCTACTCATTTCACGACATGAGAAGGAACATTCAGTCCATTGGTGAGACACAGCCTGCTGCTTTTGCCATCAGTTTGTATGCGTGCACATGCCTCTGTTGACTAATGCACACTGCAGGAGCCAATGATGAGTTTGAGAAACAGATGGTCATTGCCAACGACAACTGCTCACAGTTCTTTGCCACAATGAGAAAAGACAAAGAGAAAGCTTTGACTTCCCCTCCCTTTGAATTTGAGGTATGCACTGATGAAGATGCCGCACCTGCTTGTTGCCATGTGCACTGCTGATGCACAAGTGACGCTGACTGTACCAGGTGTTGGATATTAAGCTTGTTGCATGTATGTGCAAGGTGCCCCTGAAACACAAGTATGGCGCAATAGTGACGTGCAAAGTCTCAATCAAGTTCAGTGGTGCTGAGGACTTGCGGCTGCTGTCATGCACAATCACTTTCGCTGGCGAAAACACCAAAATGGGGCTGATGACAGCAGGTGATACAACCTTCCAGTCACTTGTCAATGTGCCCCAAGCAGTATGCACATCAACTCTTCCAGCTGCTGACATGCTTTTGTTTCTTGCAGATGTGAGCGGCAAGATCTTGTACGCTAATGTAATGTTTGAGTCAGCTCTGCACTATCCTATCGGTGAGTCAAGTCTCACAACCCCACTGCTCGGCCCAAAGCGGCTGGCACCTTTGCCTTGTTGTGCTCAGAATCATGAGCCTGCTGAAACGGTTGACTTGCAGGGTCTTTGGCAAATCAGCACAATGTTTCTGAGCTGCTGGCCCCACCATACACTGGCATGCACAGCAAGTGGATCCAGGCTGCAATGAGACCCAAGTATGTCATCTTCTATGCCCAATCATGCAGCTTTAGCTGTCCACAGCTGCATTAATTCCAGATGCATATCAGCATGTCTTGTCATTCTGCTTGCCAGTCAGGAGGCATGCAACCCAGACACTAAAACTTCATGTGCTGTTTGCACAGCGAATTGCCAAGCACATGCTGTGGTGCAAGCCTTGCCAGCTTTGCTTGCATTTCTGCAGCCTGTTGTATTGCAAGCAAGTCTTCCAAAAATATGCCGGCAGTTGTCACATGCATGCACCCACCAACAGTCTTGTCAGGCACCTGTCACTCTGCTCTCAACATCATGTCAACGGCATCACCGGTCTTGATGTAGGACACTCCCAATGGCCCCAACATCGTGCCGTAATGGTAAAGTGGTAGTGCTCATTGGCAACAGAGGCCGTGAGGTGCCAGTGAAGCTGACTGTCACCCTTGGCGACCTCCTGGGACACCGCATCTGGAACACCGCTATTGAGCCTCTGGAGGTTCCCATTGGAGTTTCTGGTGGTGGCTTTGGTCCCCTACGCATCCCAGTAAGACCACTTGCTTGACATCATACACTAATGTGACAGCGTGAACAATGAACGAGCAATGGACAGCATGAAGAGACTATGGCAAGCATCAAGCGGATGATGGCTGCATTCCTCTTGGATAAGTTGTGTCTTGGTGTTAGGTAAAACATGATGGATCAGTACAGCTGCTTGACATAAGCATTGATCAGTACAGCTGCTTGACCTAAGCACTGAATTTGAAGTGCTTCAGCTATACATGGCTGAGATTGTCAGCGCTCATCAGGGCTGCTGCTGTATGATCTGATGACCTGTCACTGCTTGTAGAACATGGTGGCAAAGACTAAGCGGCTGCGCCTGATGATCCGAGGAGATGGCATCATTGTGGGTACATCTGCTGACAATGCCTGGGCTCTGCATGCGCTGGGTGTTGACCCTACCAAGATCATTCACCAGTCTATGGCTCAGTATGTTGACGTCTTTGCTGATGTTGGCAGAGCACTACCTGCTGGACGGCTGACACCTACACTTGTCACAGGTGATCAATCTTTCCCAAGACTTTCTGCTCTCTCCTGCGTCTCAGTGCAATAGACCTTGGCCTTGCTGCCTTGGCGCGACTGTACAAGATGAATTGGCTTGCAGCTGCTTGCAGTCTGAGAGTCTGCCGATGTTGGGTTTTTTGTTGTGCTGACAGCCTGCATGCATCTTGAAGGCTCAGTCACATGTTTCAGCATCCATCATGACCATGATGGCTATTTAGTTCACGATCCCTCTTACTGTTATTGTTATGATTATTATTATTATTGTTATTATTATCATTATTATTATTTCCTGCTCTTGGTTGGATGTGAGAGTGCTGCTGCTCCCCTGCAGATGAGGGCCGCATTGCCTCCAAGACTGTTGGAGCAATTGCTGGGGTCATGGAAAAGCTCCAGACGCACAGCTCTGTCACTCTGGGCACACAGCATGGGCCCACCTCCTGGTCTGCCCTCTGGGCTTTCCCCCAGACTGGCAGGGACACCGGTGGCAAGCCGACATTGGTGCCAATCCTCATGGAGCTGCCTGACATGGCTGAGGAGGAGATTGATGTTCAGGAGGCTTGTGACGCTGGTCTTGTGGACCGTGAGGACCTGGTGGACGAACTAAGTGAGCGAGTTGGCTATGTTTGTGTCTGCTTCATGAGTTACCTGAGATGCTGCTGCTTGGGCTGTTCCGTGAGCCAGATTGCATTGCCTTTGAGCATTTGGCAGTCTGAGAAGCTACAGTGTCAATGGCAAGCTATGCATCCACCGCTCCAGCCTGCAATGGGTTTTGTTTCTTTGAACATCCTGCCATTGCTATACAGAGTTGTGTCATATCAGTCAGTGCAAGGCATGAGCTGTTGTTATCTGGCTGCAGCTCATGTGGAGTACACTGTGTACACCCTTGACATCTGGCGCACTGACATCCTGGATGCCATCATGGAAGTGGACGGCAACTGCAACATCAAGCAGGCCAACAAGGATGCAAGCACCATGTTTGGCTTCCCTTTGGCCGGCATGAAGACCCTGAACCTGTCACGCCTTTTCCATTTGGCAGGTGCTGATCACTGTTGGCTCCAAACTGCATAGGTGCTCATGCATACTATAACATCTGAACGCAAGCTGCTGTGCACATTGCTCGGCATGCTTTCAGTCTATCAAGCAAGACACAAGACTGCAGGTTTGGCCAGAGTGTTAGCCGCATGTGGTGATGTTGCGTTATGTTGGTCCAAACAACATGTTTTTGGCCTTATAAGCATCAGTTTCAGCGATTTGCTGCTTGGCAAGATGCTCACTGTCAGGTTGGTTGCAGATGTTGTGCCAAAGGGTGGTCAGCATGCTGGCAAGCTGCGTGTGGAGGACTTCCTGGACATCAAGAAGACCCAGCTCAAGGGAGCCAAGGCAGAGTCTGTGACTGACAAGAAGGTCAACGGTCAGCACTCAGATGGAGCGCCTCTTGTCTGCACAGTACAAGGCATGGACAAGCATGGAGATGGATTCAGGCAAGCATCTTGTTTAAGCTGTCACAGTGCTTGGCATGACAGCTCTGGCGCTGTTTTGCTTGTGACACATCCAGTGTTCCCAGTAACTTGAATAAGCATACTTGTGAAGATTGACGCGACAGAATATGCGTCAATACTGGTGTAGCTTGATGCGTCGTCTGCCTCTGCCTCTTCACCAGCAAGTAAACCTGTGCTTATATGCCGTGCAACGTACAGAGGAATTGAGCTCAGGTGTGCCCATTGACAGTAGTTACTGGCAAGCAAACACACATGACAGTGCAAACAGCCTTATGAGTCACCATTGGATTGGGCTTAAGGGAATGCTTGCAAACTACTGAGGCGCAGAGAGGCCACCCATGCAGAGCTGCAAAATCAGCAACAAAACATGCATCTTTGCGTCACACCTCCTGGCATGCAGGTTTCTTCTGCGTGTCACAGCATCAGTGACTCAAGCCAGTGGCAATCTGGAGCGCATCATGACCAATGCCCTGTCAGAACGCCCATCTGGTGGGCTTGCTCGGCTGTCCAGCAGAAGGCCTGGTGCTCCTGCAGGTATTTGTCCTACTCAAGCTATATCATGGAACTGCTGCTATGTCTGTTGCAGTCATGCCTCTTGCAAAACGCATACTCTGGACAGCGATAAAGCACAAGACATACCTGGTATGCTCACATACATGTACAGCAATGAAATACTAACGTATAATATCTGTGTTGTGAGCATGACTACACCCAGTATTGCACAGGTCATGCCCATTGACATGCTTTGCAGACACAGATGAGGAGCAAATTGAGGCAGCTGCTGAGGAGGATGCCGAGGTTGCCCAAGACGCCCCTGACATTGAGCCTGTTGCGCCAGGTAAGGCTTACTGTTGATGCATACTCAAGCACAATCTTTCATGGCTCTGTCACAATGCAAATCACTTCTGCTTTTGTGCAAATCCCTGTTGTCCATCAGCGTTCTGACAAGCTTCTCAAGCAACTCCCTCTTGATGCCATTGCAGAGGAAGAGGAAGAGGAGATCAAGGGCAATGTCAAGGCAGACCAGTCTTCTGTAGCAGACTCTACTACATCTGGAAATAAGGTGATCCTTTCGTCATGCTGAGCACCTTGACCGTAGTCAGACCTTGGTAAAGTAGCTGTCATACCTGCAAAATATGTTTGTGCACAACTTGCATATAATGCTAGGCTATGCATCTGTCGCCTGACAGTGTATGCAGTGTCTGAATTGTGCTACTCTTGTAGATGGATGACAAACGCCATGAGGAGTTTGCACGAGCCAAGCAGTTCAGAAAGCTTAACAAGCTGCTGAACACGCCAGCTGCCAAGCGCCCCATCACTCAGTTCCGCAACTTTGCCATTGCTGTGCTTGCGGCTCTGGTCATCATCCAAGTCATTACCTTTGTGGTGGATCGCATTGTGCTGAAGCAGCTGAACGCGTAAGTTGTCCTCGTATGCACCCATTGCTCTACTCTCCATCAGTTTCTGCTCTTGACTGTCATTTAGATTGAACACCACCTTTCTGTATGCACAGATGTGTCAGCTCTGCATGGTGAGCATCTGGCATGTATGCTGGCTCAATATGAACTTCAAGATATCGCAGAATTCATCCCAACACTGCCCTGTTGAGCTCTGAACATTCCATCTGCTGTGCAGAGTCATTGAGACATCAAGCGCCACTATAACTGCAGGTATGATCGTCCCTCAGTGGTCTCCAGGGCACGTGCATGCAGCAGTGACTTCTGTTCTAAGGTGCATCTGCCATTGCGCAGACATCAACGTCAAGTTGGCAACTGTGTCATCTGACAAGAGTCATGGTACCAGCTTGGATGGCCTGAGCTGGTTCCAAGGTGTAATGTTACTGCAGGCACATATGCTGTGCAAGTCAACTATGCTTGCACAGTTTTGTGGGCTACTCTGGATGCCGAGGCTCCTGCAGCCTGGAACACCTATGGTCCGGCCACCATAGAACTCATCACTGACCAGTTCTCAACACTCCTCCTTGTGGCTGTAAGTATGCTGCAGCCACTTAGTGCCTCCAGTAATGATCACTCTTCTGCTGCCCTTTTGAGGTTGCCCTGCATGACCAGCAAGAACTTCTTTGACTTGAGCAAATGGCATAGAGTTGAAGTTTTGAAAGTCTGAACACATCTTCTGAAAGCGCAAGTTGACTGACACATTGCATCTGCTGTGTAGGTCACCGGCCTCAATGGTATCCTGAGAAATGCCTTCCTCAACCCTGTGTCTAGCAGGGTCTTTGACTTCTTCCGACCCGGCACGGTACGGCTCTTACTAGACAAGCTGACTTATGAACCACAGCGCTGTGCATTGAGTTGCACACCTTGCAATTTCTCTGCAGCTCAAATCTGACATTGGACATTGGCCTATATAGCAGAGGCATTCAAAGTCGTCATCGAGAACAGTGTCCAGATCTTCAATGAGCAAACACGTGTGCAAGCGTATGTTCAACAGCAAGACCACAAATACAATGTGATGTGCAGAGCACTGACTACTATGAGACCAGGTATATTGATGTGGACCCTTCTCCCTATTCCGTGACAGAAAGATCTGCGCTGGAGAAGACGCAAGCCATGTAGGCTATGATTGTTGGCCATTTTGTACCTTGTTTGCAACATGCCTCAGCCTTCATAAAGCAGTATACGATGTTGGCGGGTGTCTGCAGATTTGTGCGGTCTGCTTATCAAATCTATCAGCTACCAGCAGCACACAAAAACAACCTCAGCTACTGGGAGCCCTACCGGTTTGTGGACGACAACACTCTACCTGTTGTGCTGCCAGCCATACTCGACTTTGTTGAAATGGTGTTGCAGCATGCTACAGCAGAGTTTGGCACAAATCAACGGGTAAGTCAGCGCTATGCTGATAATCATATTGAAGAGGCACAAATCCAAAGACATTTGCTGTTTTGTATTGTGTTCATTTGTCAAATGCTAAGTTTCTGTGGTGCTGCAGCTCATCCTGGTGCTGCTGATTGTATATGCCATTGCCATCATGAGCTTTCTGATCTTGCTGATGATGCTGCTTGTCAGACGAGCTGCTAGCTCGCGCCTGCGACTCTTCTCTATTTTCACGGCATTACCGCGCCCGACTGTGATGGCACTTGCCAACCAGAGCATCGATGTCTCAGGTATGCTGCCTGCATGGCCTGAGTTGTGGCCACTCCTGCAGCAACCCTTGCATTTTGACGCTCTGCTCATTGCAGGTGGCACTCAGGACGAAGAAGACGAGGAAGCCTGGCAACAGGCAAGTCATCTCTGCTGTGTTCTTGATCTATCTGACTGGTCTCTCCTGATAGCATTCTTGATGTGACTAAATGTGATTTTGGATTGACAGGCTAACATTGATCCTAATGACAAGAAACAAAAGAAGGATGCTGGACCAGCTGAGCTGCCAAGCAGTCCAGAGGTTGATGCAGATCAAGTGCATAAGGGACTTGGATCCAAGACTGTCAACTACAGCCTCAGCAACAAAAGAGAGCTGGTACAGCCTGATTAGTCTACACAAGTTGTGACTTCAAACAGTTTAGCTGACTTGTGAGCTGGCTGAGCTGCATGTCTGTTGTGCAGAAAGGAATGGGATATGGCATGTACCTCTTGGTGCTACCCTTCTTTGCCTGGATGATTGTTCTTGTGGTGAGCTGGATAAATTTCTTTGCATTGGTCTTGTTTGGTTTTGTTTTACAGTCTGTACCTGTGGTTGCTGTTTTGCAATGCACAGCTGCAATGGCAAGCTGCTTATGCCGTTGCAGGCAGTGTACGCTGATGCTTATGTGGCAACTGCTGGCAATCTGGGACCTGCGAAAAGTGGGATTGCCGTGAATGAGCTGAATCAGTATAATCTGCTCACTTCCCTGGCCAGTCAAAGACTTGTTCTGTATCAGACTGCTGCGGGCAAAGCAGAACAGCGTGTTCAGTGAGTCCTCTGCTTCAACGCTTTGATCTGCTGTCACTGCAGTGCTGTGAATGAATTCCAACATTGCTAAGCTGACTGTATCCTGTGCAGGCTGGTTGAGAACGCAGAGCTGCTGACCGGCACGCTGCAAGCTATCCTGTTTGGCAATGCAGCTAGTGGCCTTACTGGAGTCCTCAATGACGAGTTTGTGCGCCACCTGCTGTTGGACCCTGTCTGCCTACGACAGGACTCAGCTAACTGCCGTGCTGCTTCAGACCCATACTACGTGGTAGGCCAGCTGTCTGCCCTAAGTCACATCACAGCTTCATAGCTTCTTAAATAGTGTAATTCTCACCAACCAAATGCTTATGCAGGCCATGACTCAGGGACTGGAGGCAGCCATCAACACCTATGCCCAGAATGCTCTTTCGCTTGCTGCTGAGCCAGTATCTGCTCTGGGCATCAACAACACCTACCTTGACCTCATAGCACTCTGCGGCCCTTACGAAATTCTTGAGGGCATTGAAACCCTTGCAAATCACCTCGTCAGCAAGGCTGAGGCTGTCAATACTCGACTCATGACTATTGAGGTGAGCCAACCTCTTTTGTTTCTGCTCGCATGACACAGCAGTCTTTCAGTTTGAAGTATGCTTGCAGTTTGTGCCAAGTCCACCATTGTTTGTTGCCTGCAGGTTGTTGTGCTGATAGCCTTGCTAGTGCTGGTGCCCCTGTACTACTGGTACATGCTCCAGCCCTTTTACAAGCGATTGGGCAAAGAATCCAGAAGAGTCGCTGAGCTACTATCTCAACTGCCCAAATCCATTGACGTTCAAGGTGAGCTTACTTTTGATCATACAACTTGGCACCATAATTAGTCACTCTGGTAGCTGCATGCAGACAAGTGACTCTGTGCAGGCATGGTGGCAGATGCAATGGCAGTACAGCTGTCGTCAAGCAAGGCCTCGACTGTGCCTGCTTCTCCCTGTCAGCACAAAACGCAGCTTTTGGCCAGCCTTCCTGGGCCGCAGAGGGTCAGCCTATCAAGCTCTGAAAGATGTAGACAAGCATGCCAAGAAGACAGACCCTAATGCTGCTGAAACAGACGAAAACTCAGATAACGTGCCACTGCTGAAAGCTGGGGACCCTACTGCAGCAAAGTATGCAGAAAAGCTCAGTCGCCGTTCTGAACAGGAAGAGCCGTTCGTACCTCGGCCAAACTCCAGAATCACATTCAAGCTCCCAGACAGTACTCCCTCAGAGGACATGCAACCAGGAAGTGTGCCTCAGGAGACAACACCCACAGACATTAGGGCACCAGATGATGCGGACATCAGCCCTACAGACGATCTGATCCCTGCAAACAATTTGCTGCCAGCCAGTGACATGACGCCTACAAATGACACAGCCCCTGCAAATGGTGTGAGCCCAGCGCAAGAAATGGCCTCAGCAAGTGATGCAGTGCCAGCAGCTGAGCTTAAATCTCTCATTTGATGTCAACTTACTGGAGAATTTTTGAGTTCCCTGAAAACGGTTTTTGTGGCAGCTGGGTCCAATGCTGCTCTGCTGCTCCATGCTGGTCTGTCAGCAAGACAGAGTCTGGCCTTGAACTTTTGAATCTTGTGCAAATTTTTGCGCGTTTCAATGCCTTCTTGTCAGCAATTTGCTGTTTGAAACAAGAAAAGCTTTATGGCACCTGAAGGCGTGACAGAAAGTCTTGGAATAGTTCGCTTGTAATACTGGTGGTCTGTACAGCTTCATGTTGTCTCACAACGTCGCGTTTATTACTACTCTGACTCATCAGATGATTCAACGTCGAATCCATCATGTAAGCATCCAGATTTCTGTCTTCGTTCGCCAGCTTCGAAAGAAGAACGGCACCCGAACCTGCCGACATTAGACGGACCAGATCCAGTCCACACGAATCACATAGAACGGTTTGCGTACTGCGTGCTCTTCTCTCAGAGTCTTCAGTTTCTGTTGCACAACCTATGCGTGTCTGATCACCTAGTCTTCTGGTGCGAGCTGCTCCGAGTAGAGTCGACAGCTAGACATCCGCTGGGTCATTGTGTCGGAAGGGACCTAATTGCAGCACTGGCAAGCTTGCCTTGAGGCTCGCAAAGCATCACTTGACACGACGTGAGTGTCAACGCGTGAGACTGCACACATTGTTTTGTACGTGTCTGCGGCAGAGGGACTGACCTCATATCGTTTGCTGGCGCCAGAAAAGCCCTGTATCATCAAGTGCTCTGCATCATCTGTTTCTTGCAGGTGCCTCTGCTTCCCTGTCTAGCTGCTACTGTCATCCTGGGAGTGGTCTGTAGGCTTCAAAAGCTTCTGAGAGTGGAAAGTGGAACTGACCTGGTCCTTCTGTGGTGATTGTAAGCTCTATTGTTGCAGCAGAGGCACAGCCTCAGGTAAGGCCATGAGTGATACACGCATGTTGCTCTAAATTGCTTGACTCAGGATGGCAATTTGCACTTGCAGTAATTCCAAAACTAGAATGCCTGTGTTTCCTGCAAAGCAAGTATATACATTCACAAATACGCAGTGTCAGACAGCGCTGTGACTTCTTGCAGGGGCTTCAGCTGGCAGCATCATGTTCACATCAGCTTGCGCCAGCAGTGCTGGAATTGGCATAACAAACCTCAGAACTAGCTTTTGCAACCGCTGACAGTAAGGCAGACCCTCAGTACAAGCTTGAACAACAATGCAATGGCAAAAATGGGGTTTCATAGCATGCACGGGCACCGGCATCTGTGCCTTGGTGCTCCTCACTGACTTTGCAACATGGGCCACACAAGGCGAATATGTGCACAACAGATTATATGAGCATTTCCTCCAGACTGATAGCCCGCGCCCCATAGCTATCCCCAAGGGTAGTCCACTCATGACCAAAACAGACCCTGGCAGGCGCGCCAAAGCAGCAATAGTGGTCCTTGCCCGGAACTCAGACCTGAGTGGTGTGCTGCTGTCCATGCAACGCATGGAGGAGCGATTCAATGGCAAGTATCAGTACCCCTATGTTTTCCTCAATGAAGAGGAGTTTGGTGCTGACTTCAAGCAGCAGACATCAGCCAGCACAAGAAGTCACACAATGTATGGTCTGATCCCAAAAGAGCACTGGAGCTTGCCTTCATGGCTAGGACAAGACGACTTTGATGCAGCAAGAGCACGCATGAAAAAGGCTGGTGTGCTGTATGCTGACAAAGCCTCGTATCATTTCATGTGCCGCTTCTACTCAGGCTTCTTTCACCAGCATCCACTCTTGCAAGAGTTTGACTACTACTGGCGCATGGAGCCTGATGTGCACTACTACTGTGACCTAGATTATGACCCCTTTGTTTTCATGGAGGAAAGGGGCATTCACTATGGCTTTGTCATTACTGTAGTAGAGCTGCCTAAAACAATTCCATCTCTGTGGAATACGACACAAGGCTTTATGGAGAAAAATGCAGCTTCCCTGCCAGAACAGAACCTGATGGACTTTGTCACATCTGGGGATGACTACAATCTCTGCCACTTCTGGTCAAACTTTGAGATAGGCAGCTTCAGTTTTCTGAGATCAAAAGAATATCAAGCGTATTTTGATCACCTAGATAAGGCAAATGGGTTCTTCATGGAACGCTGGGGGGATGCGCCTGTGCATTCCCTGGCTGCAGCCATGTTTCTGAACAAGTCTCAGGTTCACCATTTTCAGGATATTGGGTACAGACACAATTCGTTCACACACTGTCCAGCGCGCTTACGCAACAACTGTGCTTGTGATGCCATGAAGTCAGTTGATTTTCATACTCCCAGCTTTGGTGTGTGTCACAAACGATGGTCAGACGTAGCTGGTTTACCACATGACTTGTAGTGTGCTGTTCTAAAGTGACATGACGCACTGCACAAGAACTGTCTGCCTTCCTGCACTTGCCACAATCCCAGCTGGGTATCCCTGCAGGCGTTGTGAAGAACTGACATCACACTGCATATTACAAGTATTTATCTGCATGTGCGTGATCCAGAACCTCTGCTGTCATGGTCTGGTGTTAAAGTGAGACCACTGCTTCAGTTCTGTCTTGACTAGTATTATACTATAGCTATAGAGTAATATATAGACTGAACTGATCTCATGTTAGTGACTTTTGGTGCCCAAGTATCTGGGGCCTTCAGCCCAGGCCTACCCGATGGGATAGTGGGGGTGGGAGGGTTTAGTAACGCACGGTACCTCTCCAGGGAATTGTGAGGACAGAATCTGATGTAGCCACTTCAGTTGGCCAATGCTGGATTTGCCGCATTTTGCTGGTCAGGCTTATTGTGTCTTTCTCTACAGCTGATAGTTTTAGTCACAAATTCTGGTTTAGACTCTTGCATTGCTGGAGAATGCAATGCACCTTGAAATATGAGTATCAGCATGCCCTTGGGGGTACCCCGTTGCACAATTGAACTTGAATCAGACCCTGCTGTCAGCGGGTTTAGCAGCTCTTGATTTTGTGACGCAGTCGAAGATGCAGTTGGCAACCCTTCATGTAAGTCCAGGTCAGAGGGTACCAAAAATGACTCTGCAGGTATGCTGCAGTGTGCAGCACTGCTGTGCACATGCAACAGGTTGTACAGAAAACAGAGATTTGCTGACTGAACAGACTGTCCCTCTGTCACAGAAAAGCTTGAACAGCCAGTGAGTGAAAGTCTTGCTTCACTGTTGCTAGCTGGATGCTACCTGAGGTGCCATCTGTCACAATAACGCACCTGGTTGCGAATGCAACGAGGAGATGATCCCGACATTTCGTAAGCAGTAGGTCGTGCGAAAGCTGGTGCGAAAGCGCCTTGCTGCTCCTTTCTCAAACAGTGCCTGCACAAGGAAGCGTCTATAGCAGCTCATGCTGGATTGCTGGACGAGGGACCATCAAAAGGCGCTCGCACACTTCAAAGCAACAACCAGTGTATCCAGAACGATCTAGTCGTCGGTGGAGCCCGCAAAGCTGGAGCCGACGATGGCGGCGCTGTCAGCATGCAGAGTAGATCCCGCAGAATTTGGCCGTCTTGGTAGGGCTGACCAGATCATTCAACTCCATAGAGTCGCATCGTTTGTCCGAGACATCCCATCTCAGTCATTCCTGCGATGAGTACAGGACACCATTACGTTGAGGTGCTGGTGGAAACGATGCAACGTGGCGTTCAAGCTGTTGGTGACTTTCTGTTAGGGACTACCAGGTAAACAGTACGCAAAAGCTAGCTACACCTGTCCACTGTCCTGTGGTCTTTAGGTCCTGTGCTCTGTAGCCTGTAGCTCAAGATGCAAAGCTCAGGCCAAGCTCAGGCAATGTTGTTCATGGTTTCTGATTTCCCTGCTGACGTTGCAGAAAGAGGCAATGTGCAGACCAAACTGTGTCTTCACTGGATGAACCTTACTCTGGCCCCCTCGTGAAGCGGAGACGTACAGCTGTTGCTTTGCATGCAACCACAGCTGTTTCTATGGATCACTATCACACTGGCCCTGCTGCAGTTACCAGCACTGGTAAGCTTAGCCTGCCACAGCTGCTATCAGACGCAATGTTGAGTGATTTTTGCTGCAAATTCAGATGCATGTTCCAGGCATGCTAAGTTGGTACAAACTCCTATTTGCCTGTACACCTCTGCTGTTGTTTGAACGCTGTCACGTTGCTGTTTCAATGTCCTTACTTGTCAGCAACGCTTTCATACATGGAGTGATTGTCAAAGGCAGTGCTGCAGCTCGTCATGCAGTCTTGCCAGCAAACTGACCAGGTCTATATCATAACATCACTTGCACCTCATTTCAGTTCATAAGATTACTTTTGCTGATGCAGGTGGCCAGGCACACACTGTGTCACAACAGCAGCTGACCCCACCACAGGGCTGGAGAAGCCCTTTCAGTTTCACAGAGGGCCAGCCATCAACAAGCTTCGGCCGGCCACAAAGATCCCGCCATTCCCACCAGAATCTGTACATCCCCAAGAGTATCTTCAAGACACCAGTCCAGCTTGGGCGCCTGCAACAGGTACAGCAGCTCAAGCCACGTGAGAGCAACTTCAGTGTCACCAGGTCCTTCGCAGCACCCCCCCTTGAGGCTTCTCACAGTGGCATCAGGGCTGCACCAGGGCTGACATCAGCTCCCTTGGTGTCATCAAGGCCCACAGCTTTCCAGCATGTTCCTGCAGCGTTTCATCATGAACAAGCAGATGCAGCAGGAGCAGCGTGCACAGCATGACAGCCAGACCAGGGTTCTGGCAGAATCTGGACATGATGCCGCCTCCTTGAGTGTGCTTGCTGCTGAGGATCCTGAGAGGAGTAGTGATGAACAATCCGAGCAAGGCGTCACTGATGTACCCATGGCTGTCTGGGAAGACCTTCCTGCTGATCACAGATACGCTCAAGAACCTGAGTATCAGAGGCTCCCTGCACTTCCTCCTCCCACACCTGTGGATGCAGCGCCTTCTGCACTTCCACATCCTACAGCTGTGTATGCAGTCCCTTCTGCGGCAGCCATCATGAACACTGACGCCTCAGTTGGAGCCACAGCTCCAGACACTGTGCATGCTGAAGTTGCAGCTGTGGAGCCCACAGTTGCAGTCTCCTCTCCCCCTGGTGCAGACATTGTGCTTCCTGATGTTGAAGCCCCCATCACCACAGCTGCAGAGGCTGTCTACAATGATGCTGCAGCCCCCATCACCACAGCTGCAGAAGCTGTCTACGATAATGTTGCTGCCCCCATCACCACAGCTGCAGAGCCTCTACATGATGATGTTGCAGCCCCCACCACCACAGCTGCAGAGGCTCTGCTTGACGATGTTGCAGCCCCCACCACCACAGCTGCAGAGGCTGTTCACAATGATGTTGCTGCCCCCATCACCACAGCTGCAGAGGCTGTTCACGATGATGTTGCAGCCCCCACCACCACAGCTGCAGAGGCTGTCAACAATGATGTTGCAGCCCCCACCACCACAGCTGCAGAAGCTGTCTACGATGATGCTGCAGCCCCCACCACCACAGCTGCAGAAGCTATGCTGATCAATGTTGCAGCCCCCATCAACACAGCTGCAGAAGCTGTACAAGATGATGTCGCTACCCCCACCACCACAGCTGCAGAAACTGTGCCAATGCATGTTGCAGCTGGTGACATCTCATCTGCAGATGCTCAACATGCTGACACTGCTGGGACCCAAGCAGCCATCAACACATCTGCAGCTGCACCCTTGGCTGTAGACATGGAAGCTGTGCCTGCTCAGCAGTCAGGAAACATAGCACTGGAGAAGCAGCAGCACCAACTTAGAACAGCTGCACAGGCAAGTGAAGCTGCAGACGCAGCTGCTGGCAGCGGTACTGGTGGCTATGAGAGCAGTCATGGTGGCGGACACTGTGCTGATGAAAAATCCTCACCGACTGAGGGTCACATGGCAAGTGCTGCTGTCACTGGAGGATATGGTCACATGCAACAGCCTTCTGGGGAACATGTGGGACATGGGTTTGCTGAGCCCAGCAAGATGGGCAGTGAGCCTTCTTCCAGCCTCCCTGGACCACTGGGGCAAGCCTTCCCATCCACTAGTTTGCCTTTCCCTCTGCTGCCTTTCGGCGGAGGCATGGGCTCCCATGGTCCACCGGCTCTCCCTCTGCTGCCGTTCCCACTGCTGCCTTTTGGTGGAGGCACGGGCTCCCAGGGTCCACCGCCTTTTGTCCCTATGTCAGCTGCAGCTATTGCAGCATGTACAGCGGCAAAACTGAAGGAAGTAGCAAGGAAATTCAGACTTGCCCAGGAGGCAGCTGAACAGGCAGCTCAGGAGGCAGTTGCTTTGCAGCGTGTTCTTGGAGGTAAGCAGACTTGATGTATGACTTTGTGTTGAAGACAGTTGCACAGGTGCCGCTTTTTCTCACATTATCAAGATCTTACTGAGCATGGAGCCCTTTCATCACAGTATAAAAGCCATTGCATCTGACCACAGTATACTCTGTGACCTTTGTCCTTGTCCTTGCTCCATGCATTTACCAGCTGCATGTTGCACAGTCTTGTAAAAAGCTCTGTTGCTGCATCATGCAATACCTGCAGTCAACCACTGCAATTATCATCCTCAGCAGCATTCACAGCACTGTTGCTGCATCACGCATCACGTCATCATCTGCTGCAGAATCTACAAGCATGCTGAGGGATTCAGTTGGCGCATGGTGATGCAGGCAGGGTAGAGACACGCGAGGATGCCAATGACAGCATGGCGGATGCTGACATGGAAGATGAGTACGCGCAGTCTCCACCTGCAGCAGAAGGTGTGCTCCCTGATGCTGATATGGAAGATGAGTACGCGCAATCTCCACCTACAGCAGAAGGCGTGCTCCCTGATGCTGCCATCAGTCATGATGCTGCCTATGGCGTCCCCATGCACACTGAAGCACCGCCTCCACCTCCAAAGTCAAACCTCAGGCGTGGGAGCAGAGCTCAGAGGTTGAAGAAGCGGCTTCGGTCTGATGATGCTGAAGAAGGCAGCAAGAAAGCCAGGAGGGCTGTAAAGCCTGCGTTCTTAGATCCTGAAGGGATTGCAGCGCTTGCTCAGCAACGGCTTGCTCAGCAACGGCTTGCTGCCCCTCAGCCACCGCCAGCTGCCCCCCAGCCACCACCTGCTGCCCCCCAGCCACCGCCAGCTGCCCCCCAGCCACCGCCAGCTGCCCCCCAGCCACTGCCAGCTGGCCCCCAGCCACCGCCAGCTGCCCCCTAGCCACCGCCAGCTGCCCCCTAGCCACCGCCTGCTGGGGCAGGGCAGGCCCAGGGGCCGGGGCAGGAGCAGAACAATGCTGGAGAGCAGCTGGGGAGTGCATTGACAGGCGCTACCTTTGGTGTAAAGTCTGCCGGTGTACAGTCTGCCTGGAAGCCGTCCTTTTGATTGGTTGCCGCAACGCAGCATTTGTGAAGGTTATGTATGGCACATGAACATTGAATGGCACATGAACGTTGAATTGTAGGTTGTAGCTGCTGAGAGTGCAGTATGGAGCATGAGGTTTAAATGAGATGTGTATGGCATGGTTTTCTTTGCTTTTCTCCAGAGCCGCTTAGCTGCTGCAATGTGCATGGAGTCATTTCCAGTCATTTTGGCTCCATGATTTTTGCTGTTTTTAACCACACAGCAGATTTATTTAAGAACACTGTAGGGCATTCGTTTTGCAGACGTGGCGACAAGACTGTAGGGAGTCTTTGGCCCACTTCAAGTATATTGGCGCGCATTAATGAATATTCGCCTGATGGCGCCGTCTTTTCTTGTTTCTTTCTGTTGCAGACCATCTATGGCTAGCTTTTTGATTTATACCAAGCAGCAACTCCTTTTAGTGTGGTGTTTCAAAATGGTTTAACCACCCTCTGTACGCTTTTATATGTGCAAAAGGCATACAACCTCTCGATGACCCTTGCACAGGAATAACGGGTTCCATTGTTACCACGATCTGAAGCCTGACCAAAAAGCAGGCGAGGCTGAGGCAAATGCATGCAGGTTTGAGCAATGGTGGTGTGTCAAGTAGCAAACTTGCTGGGCCACCTATGACAGCAAATAACACATGCAATCAGGCAGGTTTTAGATGAACAGGAAATCGAGCATGCCTGAAGAATGCATGGACACTGTGGGCGGAGGATTACACTCTTTTGCTTGTCTATGTGTGGTGGCGTTGAACACATTGGAAAGTAAACTCACTCTCGACAGAAACACTAAACTCAAATCAAATATGCAAATCCAGAAAACAATGTCATGATGGTTCGGCAATCTACATGCAGAACGGAATGAGTGACCAGCTGTTGGTCCCCATTCACTGCAAACTGTACAAGACAAGGCCAGACACTGACAGCAGAAAACAGATAAAAGATTGCATGAGTTGTCACCACTTAGAAAGTCTGCCTGCGCTATCGCGTGACAGTGACAGTATCTGGCAGTGTCTGTGCATCCAAAAATGGATCCTCGCCTACAGATGCTGACGCTTGTTGCTGCAGCTGTGCAGCTTGTTCACTGTGAGACAAAGCAGCCTCCTTGCTTGCCTCCACTTCTTGCACATAGTCACTGCTGGTGGTGCCTGTGCTTGCAAGCTCATTAGCATACTCTGTAGCCCCATCTGCCAATACATCAGTTGCAGCAGTGCCGCCTTCACTTTCAGCATACTGTGCATAATCAGTCAGCCCTGTAGCTCCTGTCTCAAGACCAGACACTGATGCATCAGTACTGCCTGTGCCTTGAGTGGTATCAGTACTTTCAGCAGCTGACACACTTCCTGCAGAGTCGGTCAGGGCTGTTTGACCCAGCCCTGCGAGACCTGATGCCTGAGCTGAGCTTGCTGCATCTGCATTGCCAAGCTCCTGGACTCCACCAACATTGGCCAAACTGCTCAATGGATCAGCTTCACTCCCGGTGTTGTCCAAAGCACCTTGCGCAACCACACCCCCAGCTGCTGCTGCAGCAACATTGCCACCAACATCAAGCCTTGAGATGGTGCCTTCGCTGTTCTGCTTGAAGGTTGCAGCCTGCTGTGAGTGATGCTGCTGTGCGAGCTGTAGCTTCTCTGCTGGGTCCAAGCTGGAGTCACCCCCTGACAAAGCAGTTGAGTCTGCAGCACTGCTAGAGCCAAGCCCTAAGGTGGAAGCTGCGCTAAGGGCAGCACTGTTGGTGGCTGCAGCATCCAGCCGTGTGTTCTGGCCTTCGTTGTTGTTCTTGAACTCTGCAGCCTGTTGCTGTGCAAGCGATTGAGCTTGTTGGAGCTGCGCTGCGACGTCCACAGGCATCTGTGCTGATGCCAAGGCAGCCGTCTCATCTGTGTCATCCTGCAGATCCTCAGCAGCTGACACAGCAGCCGCCTTGGCAGCTAGTGATGTGGAGCTGGCAGCTGTTGCATTGCCTGCAGTCATACAGAGCATCTTCCTTCAAATGGTCAAACCAGCAACACCTGTGTTTCCATTGTGCACATGCTCTTGTCAGCTAGGCTGTCACACAGCTTGCAACACAGGCTGACAGGTATACGATGTTATGTCAACTGACAATGTGGCACTGGCAGCTGATCCCTTTGCCAACATGCAGCATTGAAGCAAGGCAGACTGTCAAATATGCGCAACAAGTTCTACTGCCGAACAGCACAGCAGACTGTCAACATGCAGCAATGAAGCAAGGCAGACTGCCAAAATTTGGGTAACAAGTTCTGCTGTGGAGCAGCACAGCAGAGACTGTTGCCATGCATGCTTGAAGTGACATTGGGTGTGGCATTACCAGTAGCTGGGAGGCCTGCAGTGTTGCCACGCACTTGATGCTGCCGCTGCTGCTGAGCACTTTCCTGCTGGGCTTGCTGCAGCTGCTGGGCGGGGTCTAGGCCTGCTGCCCCACTTCCTTCCCCTGCTGCCTGCTCACATCAACGCAGCGCCCATCAAGACAGAATCAACACAGCCTCACTCAAGCTGAATTGCCACCTCCAATACAGCTTCAGCCAACATCAGAATGTTCCTTTTGCCCCCCCCTCTTCCCCTCCCTCCTTACCCAAGTCAGGCACAAATGGTGTCAAGGTGTGAGTCTGGCTTGCAACTCTACTACACATGAAGTAACGGTTGACAGCCAGTGTGGTGTGCAGTAGTCAGCCTTCCTGCAGCCTTTGCGACCACCAAAATGCAAAAACCAACACAGGTATCTGCAAAGTGAACGCCATGTGTGCAGCAGACAGCCATATGACTGTAAACCTGCCTTTCCTCAGGCAGCTCAGATGCAACACATCAATTCAGCATGCTCAGAGCACCTCTTCAGGCCCCAGTGAGCATTGAGGATGTTTCTTTGGCGTGGCATTCGAGAAAACTTTGTAGGGCATCCGAGAAAACTTTGTAGGGCATCCGAGAAAACCTTGTAGGGCATCCGAGAAAACTTTGTAGGGCATCTGAGAAAACTTTGTAGGGCATCCGAGAAAACATCCGAGAAAACTTTGTAGGGCATCTGAGAAAACAGTGTAGGGCATCCGAGAAAACATTGTAGGGCAGTGTACCTGTGAGGTGAGGGCAGCCAGTCTGCCTGCAGAGGCCAGGCTGGCAGCATAGGCGGCTTCTGACACCTGGTTCCTGGTGGGCAGGTCTGCAGCCGTGTAAGAGGTGCGGCCTTGCTTGCATGAGAAGGCTGACACCGGCTCATACCCGCCAGCCAGAATGCTGCCCCTGATCTCAGAGTATGTCTGTATCAACTGCAGCATTTAGTGTCTCATGTTAGTGCATGTTGGCTCACAGGACTAGGGTTCAGGCACACCTAGTAGGTACCTGGCAAGAATGATTAGCTGGAATGCCTGTAACTTATTATTATTATCTGCAGCAGCAAATTCAGGAGGTGTTGACGTGGGTAGGAACTTGGGTAAGAGACCAAATGAGTCTGTGGTCTAGATCATGTCAGCATCATGTGAACTATACATGCATGCATGGACAGTACACTGCCCTACACTGCCGACTTCCTCTGCACGTCTCCTCGTGCAGCATCAACACAGAGAAACAGTGGGGGAAACGCTCACATAGATGCCCGCCATGACAGCAGACATCAGACAGACATATGTATAAGGCAATGACAAAAGGGTGGGCAAAGCTTTAAGGTGGGTTTTGGTCGTTTTGACACGCCATAGAGCCTGTCAACTTGGGTGCGATTTGGTGTCTCATGTCAGTGCATGTTGGCTCACAGGACTCGGGTTTAGGCACACCTAGTAGATACCTGGCAAAACCGATTAGCTGGAACGCCTGTAAATTGTTATTATTATTATAGAGCCTGTCAGACGCGCACCTCAGTGTACTTGGGGGACTCCTTGGCAAGGTGCGTGGATGCATATTGGGGGTGAGGCTGCTGGATGACATAGGAAGTGGGGTGCACAGCAAAGCTGACAAAGCCGGCCATGTTGAGGGTCTGCACAATGCGGTCCCTGCCGTGACCCCTGAACCGTTCATCATACCATGGCACGTTCTTGCGAGCCGAGATCATGTAGGGCTCGTAGCCCTGCATCAGCACAAGGGGGCAATTGTGGGCACATGAGAAAAAAAAAAGGAAAGAAAAGAAAAGACTACGCCTGTCGGTGTCAATTTAAAGAGAAGCCAAGTATTATATTGGGCTGCCCAGGTGTGGGCACTTGGTGAGGATTGTGACAGTTTGCCGAGCTGTTGTGAACCCGCTGGATGGCTTGCATGAAAACGCATCATGCTCTGCTGTGCAGCCACATGTCTAGCAGCACAGCACAGCAGCAAGATGTCCCACATCTGAACAGCATTCAGGATGTTGCAGTGTGACCATCTTGGAGCAGCATCAACCTGATGCTGGTCAGCATCATATACTGACAATGCCCCCAAATCATGCCTCAAATTTGGAGCAGATGACGAGTGGGGTCTGTACCAAATTAAGCACATGTTTGAGTAGCAACAATGACGTACAGATGGCAATATGATATTCTGCCCCTGTCCTTGTCAAATGTCACACACAAAATCTGGCAGAGCTACAACAGTATTGTGAGGACGCACGACCCTCACCTCTTCGAACTTGGCATTGTAAAACCCACACAGAAATCCTGGCAGAGCCACAACAGTACTGTTGAGGAGGCATGATCCTCACCTCCTCGAATTTGGCATTGTAGTGGACGTTGGAGGTGAGCCAGGTGGTGTAGTCGGTGGCCCTCTGCCCCTTCTCATACTCAGACACCTGGTACTGGCGCACCTGCCGGTCTACAATGGCCTCCATCATCTTCTCCTTGCTCCCTGCAACACACAACATGGCTCAGTTGTGAGTCATGAGTCTTGAGTCGTGTGTCGTGAGTCACGAGTCATGAGTCATGAGTCATGAGCAGCAGAGCATGATGCTGTCCACAATGGCCTCCATCATCTTCTCTTTGCTCCCTGCATTACACACCAGGGACCCAAGTCATGAGCCGTGAGTCATGAGTCATGAGTG
>JAABUP010002026.1_pt1 | contig 40861 bp, 40 predicted proteins | sample 5559201 | NCBI WGS metagenome assembly JAABUP01 (sample SAMN10711887, study PRJNA513373) | rock metagenome | isolation source: Antarctica rocks | place: Antarctica | reverse complement strand
AAAGCCCTGGAAACACAACACATCCTCACCCGCCACGCCTTCCACGGCGACTGGAACTACACCTTGAACCCCCCACCCGCCGACACGCCCGAACCTCACGACATTAAATAATCGCGGGCCCTTAGCGCGTAGGGCGTCATGGGGTCGAGCAGGGAGAGCTGGGCGCGTTCGTCCCCGCCGTCGTCGTGCTGCACCAGTACCCGTCGGTCACCGGGCAGGTAGCGCCCCGAGCACGCCCCCGTCAGGTCGGTGAGTACGGTCGGCGAACCGTCCGGCGCCAGTTCCACCAGCTGCACTGAGCCGGCGTCGTCCCACCCGGCGAGCACCCGGCCGGCGTCGTCGCAGTCGAACGCCCGCCACGTCCTGGCCCGCAGCAACTCGACGAGGCCTACCACCACTGGCGCAACGGCACCCGTGCGTTACCGGCGGCGTCGGGTTTGACGGCCAGTACCTGGTGCAGCTGCACGCCATTGCGCTCGAAGTTGTGCCGCGACCCCGCCATGTACATTCCCCACAGCTTGGCGGTGCCCTCGCCGACCTCCGCGACGCAGGCGTCCCAGTGCTGCACCAGATTGGCGTTCCAGTCCCGCAGCGTCAGCGCGTAGTGCTCGCGCAGGTTCTCCGAGTGCCGCACGTCCAGGCCGGTGTCTTGCATGTCGCGGATGATGGTGCCGGAGCCAATCAGCTCCCCGTCGGGGAACACGTACCGGTCGATGAACGAGCCGATGCCCTCCCTCCGGTCGTTGGTCGGGCGGGTGATGCAGTGGTTGAGCAGCCGCCCCCCGGGCGCCAGCCGATCACGCAGGAAACCGAAGTACGCCGGATAACGGGCGATGCCGATGTGCTCGGTCAGCCCGATGGAGGACACCGCGTCGAAACCGGTCTCGGTGACGTCGCGGTAGTCGCTGTGGCGCACCTGCGCGAGGTTGCCCAGACCCTCGCCGTCGATCGCCGCCTGCGCCCAGGACGCCTGCTGGGCCGAGAGGGTGGCGCCCAGGGCGTGCACCCCGCGGCGGGCGGCGAAGCGCACCATGCCGCCCCACCCGCACCCCACGTCGAGCAGCCGGTCGCCGGCCTTCAGCCCCAGCTTGTCGAACACCAACTGGTACTTGGCCTCCTGGGCGTCGGCCAGGCTGCTGGCCGGCGAGTCGTAGTACGCGCAGGTGTAGGTCATGGAACTGCCCAGCACGTACTCGTAGAACGCGTTGGAGACGTCGTAGTGGCTGCTGATCGCCTGGGCGTCGCGGCTCTTGGAGTGCCGCCAGCCGTTGGCCACCCGCAGCCAACGCGGCTGGTGCTCCTGCGGCGGCGGGGGCACCGGGCGCAGGGTCTCCCAGCCCAGCGAGCGCATGATCGCGGCCAGCGCCAGGGGCGGCGGTCGGTGCAGCCGCAACCCCTCCGACACCGCGACCAGCGCGTCGTAGGGGTCGCCGGGGTGTACGCCGGACAGGGTGAGGTCACCGGAGACGTAGGCCCGGGCCATTCCCAGGTCGAGGTCGGTGGGTGCGGTGGCCAGGTAGGTGGTGCCTCGCGGGGAGGTGAGGTGCAGGCCGATCGGGGCGTCGGCGGGGCCGGCGCTGCTGCCGTCGTAGGCAGTGAACCGCACCCCGAGCTGTCCGTCGGCCAGGGTGTCGATGATCTCGGCCAGGGTCATCTTGGGGGTGCTCGCCCTGGTGGGGGCCTTGAATGTGGTCATTTCTTGCGCACCGCCTTGGCGTAGAGGTCGAGCAGGCGTGAGGTGGGGTCGTACTGGTGTTTCACCGCGTCGTAGCGTGCTCCGCCATACCGGGCGGCGAACTCCTCGGGCGGGTAGTAGGAGTCGGAGTACAGCGACTTGTGGCCGTCCATGGCGCTGACCTGCTGCTCGATCAGCCGGTTCGTGGCCCCCGGTTGCCCCGGTTGCTGCGCGACGCTGGACCAGAAGCCGACGTTGACGTAGGTCCGGTCGGGGGTCATCGGATAGAGGTCCCACGTCCGCTCGCCGCGCAGGCGCACCGGGCACAACCAGATCGGGTCGATGGGCACGGTACCCAGGAACCAGCGCAGGAACTCCGCGGTGCGCTCCACCGGCACCTCCACGTCCTGCACCACGCGCTCGCGTGCCGGCCGACCGCGGCGTTCCTCGATCCGATCGGCCACGCGGTACCGAGCATCCATGGCGATGATCTTGGAGTACACGCTGCTGCGGCGCAGCCGTTTCGGCCACACCCGGCGGATCACGGGGTGCTGGGCCCCGAATGCTCCCGAGCACCAGAACCAATCGGTGTCCCAGCGCCACAGGTAGTCATCGATGCTCAACCGGTCGGTGCTGCGCTGGCGAATGGATCGATAGTAGATCTGCTGACCGGTGTAGTCGCTGGTGGGGCCGGTCTCCTCGGTCAGCATGCCCATCGTCAGGTAGGACTCGGCTGCGCTGAACACCACCCCGTCGAGGTAGTCCACCCGGGCGCCGTCGAAGGTGCGCGCGGCGGTGACCGCGGCGACGGTGGCGGTCAGCTCGTCGAGGTCGTGAAAGCGCACATGCCGGAGTGCGACGTAGGGGGCTACCGGTTCCAATTCGATCCGCAGCCGGGTCGCGTAACCCAGGGTGCCGTAGGAGTTGGGGAAGCTGCTGAACAGCGCGGCGTGCTCGTTGTCCGGTGTCGCCGTGACGATGTCACCGGTACCGGTGAGCACGTCCAGCTCCAGCACCGACTCGTGCGGCAGGCCGTTGCGGAAGCTGGCGCTCTCGATGCCCAGGCCGGTCACCGCGCCACCGAGAGTGATCGTCTTCAGCTGCGGCACCACCAGCGGGCTCAATCCCAACGGCAATGTGGCCGCGACCAGGTCCTCATAGGTACACATGCCGGCGACGTCGGCGGTACGGGCATGTGCGTCCACCCGCAGCACCCCGGCGAGCCCGGAGACGTCCAGGCCGGGTGCGGCGGTCGCGTCCCTGGCACGGAACAAGTTGCTGCTCTTTTTCGCCAGCCGCACCGTGGCACCTGGGGGCACCGCGGCGTAGCTGCGCACGAGCCGCTGCACACCGGCCTGGTGCGGGGATGCCGCCTCGTGGATGGTTGCCCCGGGCACAGAGTTCGACACGATGTTGACGTTAGTCCCGCCCCCGGGCGATTCGGAACCTTTTCGCCCCGGGCTAGTCCCGCCCCCGGGCGATTCGGAACCCTTTCGCCCGGGGGCGGGGCGTACCCGACTACCCTGCACGGCAACACCCGACGTGACGAGGAGTGCCCGTGCAACCCGGTGGCCAACCCGACATGCAGCAGATCCTCGCTCAGGCTCAGCAGATGCAGGCGCAGCTGATGGCCGCCCAGGAGGAGCTTGCGCAGGCTGAGGTCACCGGTCAGGCCGGGGGCGGCCTGGTTACGGCCACCGTCACCGGCGCCGGCGAGCTGGTGGCGCTGCGCATCGACCCCAAGGTCATCGACCCCGAGGACACCGAGACCCTGCAGGACCTGGTGATCGGCGCCGTTACCGACGCCAACCGGGCGGCTCAGGAACTCGCCGCCCAAGCGATGGGGCCGCTGGCCGGTGGCCTCGGCGAGCTCGGCGGCGGCGGGCTGGGGCTACCCGGGCAATGACCGGTGTATGAGGGCCCGGTCCAGGATCTGATCGACGAACTGGGCCGACTGCCCGGCATCGGTCCCAAGAGCGCTCAGCGCATCGCCTTCCACCTGCTGTCGGTGGAGCCCGCGGACATCGGACGGCTGCAGGCTGCGTTGCAGCAGGTCCGCGACGGGGTGCAGTTCTGCTCGGTGTGCGGCACGGTGAGCGAGAAGGAGCTGTGCCGGATCTGCGCCGATTCCCGCCGTGACCGCGCTGTCATCTGCGTCGTGGAGGAACCCAAGGACGTCCAGGCCGTGGAACGCACCGGGGAGTTCCGCGGCCGATACCACGTCCTCGGTGGCTCGCTGGACCCACTGTCGGGAATCGGGCCCGAGCAGTTGCGGATCCGAGAGTTGATGGCGCGGTTAGGAAATCAGGCCGACGGGGTGGATGTGTCGGAGGTAATCATCGCGACTGACCCCAACACCGAGGGCGAGGCGACCGCGACCTACCTGGTGCGCATGATGCGGGACTTTCCCGGGCTGGTCGTCACCCGGCTGGCCTCAGGCCTGCCGATGGGCGGTGACCTGGAGTTCGCCGACGAGGTGACGCTGGGCCGCGCGCTGTCCGGTCGGCGCCCCCTGTGAGCACACAGCCACCCGGGTCGGTGACGCACGTCGTAGCCGAACCGTAACCACGCGGGTGGGCCAACAGGGTCGCGCGCGCCGCTAAGGTCTGCCCCCAACCCTGCGCGATGACCGCCGACCCGATGAGGTGTTCGATGACCCGTTCCACGATGCGCCGACTAGCCGCGGTGGGCATGACCTGCCTGGCCGTGGCCTCGCTCGCGTCCTGCGCCAGCTCGAACCGACCGAGCAGCGGTGCGACCGCGCCCAGCTCCGGCAAGACCGGCGGCACCATGGTCTTCGGCGCCGCGGGCGCCCCGAAGCTGTTCGACCCCTTCTACGCCACCGACGGCGAGACGTTCCGGGTGGCGCGCCAGATCTTCGAAGGTTTGATCGGGTTCAAGCCGGGCACCGCCGACGTGCAGCCAGCCCTGGCGAAGACCTTTGACTCCAGCACCGACGGGTTCACCTGGACCTTCGGCCTGCAGGACGGGGTGAAGTTCTCCGACGGCACCACCTTCGACGCCGCCGCGGTGTGCGCGAACTTCGACCGCTGGTACGGCCAGACCGGTGCCGGCACCAGCCCGGCGGTTTCCGGGTACTGGATCGACAACTTCGGCGGCTTCTCAGACGGCAAAGACCCGTCCCTGTTCAAGTCCTGCCAGGCCAAAGACGCCAGCACCGCGGTGGTCACCCTGACTCGGGTGACCAGCAAGTTCCCCGCGGTGCTCGGGCTGCCGTCGTTTTCCATGCAGAGCCCGACTGCCCTGAAACAGTACGACGCGAACAACGTGGTGGCCGCGGGCAGCGGCTTCACCTACCCGGCGTACGCCACGGCGCACCCCACCGGCACCGGGCCGTTCGTCTTCGATACCTTCGACAAGGCCAACGGCACCATCAAGCTCAAGCGCAACGAGACCTACTGGGGCACCAAGGCCAAGCTCGACGCGCTCACCTTCCAGGTCATCCCCGACGAGACGGCCCGCAAGCAGGCGTTGCAGTCCGGCGGCATCGACGGTTACGACTTCCCCAACGCCGGTGACTGGAAGCAGCTCACCGACGCCGGCTTCGACGTCAAGGTGCGCCCAGCCTTCAACGTGCTCTACCTCGGTATCACGCAGAGCAACAACCCGGCGCTGAAGGACCTGCGAGTGCGCCAGGCATTGGCCTACGCGATCGACCGGCAGGGCCTCGTCACCCAGCAGCTGCCGCAGGGTGCGGAAGTGGCCAAGGAATTCTTCCCGAGCACCGTGCAGGGTTACACCACTGACGTGCAGGCCTATGGCTACGACCCGGCGAAAGCCAAGGCGCTGCTGGCCGAGGCAGGCGCCAGCAAGCTCACCCTGAACTTCTACTGGCCCACCGAGGTCACCCGGCCGTACATGCCCAACCCCGCCGATGTCTTCAACTACATGAAGGCCAACCTGGAGGCAGTCGGGATCACCGTCAACGCCAAACCCGAGCCGTGGGCCGGTGGATACCTCACCGATGTGGACAGCCGTAAGGCCGACCTGTTCCTGCTGGGTTGGACCGGGGACTACAACACCCCGGACAACTTCATCGGCACGTTCTTCGGGACCACCAACAACCGGTTCTCCACCGGCAGCTCCCCGTGGGGTCAGACGCTGGTGGACTCCCTGACCAAGGCCGATTCCGAGCCCAATGCGGCCACCAGGACCAAGGACTACGAGACGCTGAACAAGCAGATCATGGCCGACTACCTTCCGGCAGTGCCGATCTCGCACTCCCCACCGGCGATCGTGGTGGCCAAGACAATCAGCGGACTGGTCCCCAGCCCACTGACCGATGAGAAGTTCGCCGCCGTCTCCAAGGGCTGAGAAGGGTGCTCCGGTTCACCGTCCGGAGGCTCGCGCAACTGATCGGCGTGGTGGTGGTGCTCTCACTGCTGCTGTTCGTATGGCTGCGCGGCCTACCGGGCGGGCCCGACTCCGCGCTCTGCGGCGACCGGTGCTCGCCGCAGCAGCGCATCCAGCTGCGCTCCGAGCTCGGCCTGGACCAGCCGGTCACCACCCAGTATCTGAGCTTCATGGGCCGGGTGTTGCGGGGTGACTTCGGGGCGTCCACGGGTGTGCAGCAGGGGGCGAGCGCCTCGGAGATCTTCCTCACCCGCTTCCCGGCAACGGTGGAGCTCAGCGTGTTCGCGATCGTCGTCGCGGTGGCGTTGGGGGTGCCGCTGGGCTACCTGGCGGCGCAGCGGCGTGGGACCTTCCTGGACAACGGCGGGGTGGTGTTCTCACTGATCGGCCTGGCCGTACCGGTGTTCTTCCTGGCGTTCCTGCTCAAGTACATCTTTGCGGTGAAGCTGGGGTGGCTGCCCGCCTCCGGGCGGCAGTCGGTGGACATCAACGCCACCCAGGTCACCGGGTTCGCCACCCTGGACGGGCTGCTCACCGGGGAGTACGACGCCACCTTGGACGCCCTCAAGCACCTGCTGATGCCCGGGTTGACCCTGGCCACCATCCCGTTCGCGGTGGTGTTCCGGATCACCCGCGCAGCGGTGCTGGGGGTGCTGGACGAGGACTACGTGCGTACCGCCGAGGCCAAGGGGCTGCTGGCGCGCACCATCCGCGGCCGGCACGTCCTGCGCAACGCGTTGTTGCCGGTCGTCACCACGATCGGTTTGCAGGTCGGGGCGTTGCTGGCCGGCGCGGTCCTGACGGAGAAGGTGTTCGCCTTTCGCGGCCTCGGCGACGCCCTGGCGTTGGCCTTCGAATCCCGCGACTACGCCGTGTTGCAGGTGCTCATCCTGGCCGCCGCCATCGTCTACGTGGTCGTCAATCTGATGGTGGACCTTTCCTACGCCGTGATCGACCCCCGGGTGCGGACTCGATGAGCACCACGAAGGCACCCGAGCGGACCCGCCGGGACCTGTTCGGTCGCAAGAAGCGGATCGACGATCTCGCCGACTCCGGGGTCAGCCTGTCCGCGGACGCCTGGCGACGGCTGCGGCGCAACCCGGTGTTCCTGCTCGGCGCCGGGATCGTCGGGGTGTTCGTGCTGGTGGCGATCTTCGCCGACTTGCTGGCCCCGCAGGATCCCGGGGTCGCGATGCTGGCCGATCAGGTGGTGCGCGCTCGCAACGCGATCCCCTTGCCGCAGCCTGGTCACCCACTGGGCGGTGACCAGTACGGATACGACCTGGCGTCGCGGTTGTTGGTGGGCAGTCGGCAGACGCTGCTGGTGGGGGTATTGGCCACCCTGATCGGCTTGGCCGGCGGTCTCGTGCTCGGCACCATGGCCGGCGCCTTGGGCGGCTGGGTGGACACCGTGGTGATGCGCGCGGTGGACGTGATGTTGTCCATCCCCAGCCTGCTGCTCGCTATCTCCATCACCGCGTTGTTCAGCCGGGGCTCGCTGTACACCGTGATCGTGGCGGTGGCCGTGGTGCAGATCCCGGTGTTCGCCAGGCTGCTGCGCGGTTCGCTGCTGGCCCAACGCGACAGCGACCACGTGCTGGCGGCCCGCTCATTGGGTATCAAACCTGGCCCCATCGTGTTCCGGCACATGCTGCCCAACGCCATCTCCCCGGTGATCGTGCAGTCCACCCTGGTGCTGGCCACCTCCATCATCGACGCCGCAGCGCTCAGCTTTCTGGGCGTCGGGAACAGCGACCGGTCGGTGCCGGAATGGGGGCAGATGCTCGGGGAGGCGCAGAGCTTCATCGACACTCACCCGTCGCTGGCGTTCTACCCGGCGGGCGCCATCGTGGTGGTGGCACTGGGCTTCACCCTGATGGGTGAATCGCTGCGGGAAGCCCTCGACCCGAGGAACAGGCGGTGACGGCGTGAGTCCGCTGCTGGAAGTCGAGGACCTCTGCGTCACGTTCAACCGCCAGGGCGCCGAAGCGTTCACCGCGGTGGACGGAGTCAGCTTCACCGTCGAGCCGGGCAGCACCGTCGGACTGGTCGGGGAGTCCGGGTGCGGTAAGTCGGTGACGTCGCTGGCGATCATGGGTCTGCTGCCCCGACGCGGGGTCAGCGTCACTGGATCGGTGCGCTTCGAAGGCACCGAGTTGCTGTCGATGCCCGAGAGCGAGCTGCGGGACCGACGCGGCCGCGACATCGCGATGGTGTTCCAGGACCCGCTGAGTTCGCTGAACCCGGTAGTGCCCATCGGGATCCAGGTGACCGAGGTCATCGAACGACACCGCGGCACCGCCCGCAAGGCGGCCATGGTGGCAGCGCAGGGGTTGTTGGAACGCGTCGGTATCCCCGACCCGCATCGCCGGCTGAAGGAGTACCCGCACCAGCTATCCGGCGGGATGCGCCAACGCGCGCTGATTGCCATGGCGCTGGCATGCACCCCGCGGCTGCTGATCGCCGACGAGCCCACCACGGCGTTGGACGTCACCATCCAGGCGCAGATCCTGGCGTTGCTGCGCGAACTGGTGGCCGACAGCGGTACCGCCCTGGTGATGATCACCCACGACTTGGGCGTGGTGGCCGGATTGTGCGACGAGGTGAACGTGCTCTACGGCGGCAAGGTCGTCGAACGCGCCGGGCGCCACCCATTATTCGCCAACCCGCGGCACCCCTATACGCACGGCCTGCTGGCCTCCATTCCCCGCCTGGACGCCGCTGGGGGCCGTCTGGTGCCCATCCCCGGCTCTGTGGTGGACAACATCGCCTGGGCGCACGGGTGTGCGTTCGCCCCACGCTGCCCTCGGGCGGTGGATGCGTGTACCACCGTCACTCCGCCGGAGTCCGGTGTGGACGGACGGTTGTTGCGTTGCCACAACCCGGTGCCGTCGGCATTGGCGGAGGCGAGCACATGAGCGACACCGACGTGCTGCTGTCGGTTCAGGGCCTGAAGGTGCACTTCCCGATCAAGCGGGGGGTGTTGTTGGACCGCACCGTCGGCTACGTCTACGCCGTGGACGGGGTGGACCTGGCGGTGCGACGCGGGGAGACCTACGGGCTGGTGGGGGAGTCCGGCTGCGGCAAGTCCACCCTCGGACGGGGCATCCTGCGCCTGGTCGAGCCCACCGGGGGCCGGGTGGTGTTCGACGGCACCGACCTGTCGACGCTGAAGGGCGAGGCCTTGCGGACCGCGCGGCGCCGGATGCAGATGGTGTTCCAGGATCCGCTGAGCTCGCTGGATCCCCGGCAGTCGGTGGAGAGTCTACTTACCGAGGGGATGGCGGCGCACGGGTTGCACACTGGCGCCGGGCAGCGCCATGCCCGGTTACGGTCGTTGCTCAGTTCGGTGGGTTTGCCGTCGCAGGCACTGAGCAAGTACCCGCACGAGTTCTCCGGCGGGCAGCGCCAGCGGATCGGCATCGCTCGTGCGCTCACCGTGGAACCCGACCTGCTGGTCGCCGACGAACCCGTCAGTGCCCTGGACGTCTCTGTGCAGGCCCAGGTGGTGAACCTGATGGAGGACCTACAGGCCGAGCTGGGGCTCACCTACCTGGTCATCGCCCACGACCTGGCGGTGGTCCGCCACATCTCCGACCGGATCGGGGTGATGTATCTCGGCGGCCTGGTGGAGCGGGCGCCCGCGGGGGAGCTCTACGCCCAGCCGCTGCACCCCTACACTCGGGCGTTGTTGTCGGCGGTGCCGGTGCCTGACCCGGTGGTAGAAGACCGCCGAGAGCAGATCCTGCTGGCCGGCGACCTGCCGTCACCGGCGAACCCACCGTCGGGTTGCCGTTTCCATACCCGCTGCCCGTGGCGCCAGCCCGCCCGGTGTGACACCGAGCGCCCGGCGTTTCGGTCGGTGCAGCTGGCCGGGGTGAGCAGCGAGCATCAGGTGGCCTGCCACTACGCCGAGGCGGTGCACTCCGGGGAACTGCTACCGCACGCCGTCACCGCGCAGGCAACCGACCCGGCAGCCCTGGATGCCCGGGTGGTCCCCGACCGTCCCGGCTCCATTGACGAGGTGATCTAGCCCCGCCGCCAGCCTCAGACGCGGTTGACGGCCGACACCACCGCACGTAGCGACGCGGTGGTGATCGACGTCGCCAGGCCCACGCCCCAGACGACCTTACCGCTCACCGCGCACTCCACGTAGGCCGCGGCCGAAGCGTCGTCCCCGGCGGACATCGCGTGCTCGGAGTAGTCCAGCACCCGCACGTCGAAGCCCACCGTCGCGATGGCGTCGACGAACGCCGCGAGCGGTCCGTTGCCGCTGCCGGAGATTTCCTGCTCCACCCCGTTCACTTTGACCACCGCGCTGATCTGGTCCTGCCCACCGTCGGTCTCCGAGGCGATGACCCGCTGCCGCATCCGCTCCAGTGGGGCGATTCGGTCCAGGTATTCCTCTGCGAACACGTCCCACATCGCCTTGGGGCTGACCTCCCCACCGTCGCTCTCGGTGACCCGCTGCACGGCCTGGGAGAATTCGATTTGCAGCCGCCGCGGCAGGGCAAGCTGGTGGTCGCTCTTCATGATGTAGGCGACACCGCCCTTACCCGACTGCGAGTTCACCCGGATCACAGCTTCGTAGGTGCGACCGACGTCCTTGGGGTCGATCGGCAGGTAAGGCACCGCCCACCGCAGGTCGTCCACGTCGACGTCGGCGGCATCCGCGTCGGTCTTCATCGCGTCCAGCCCCTTGTTGATCGCGTCCTGGTGGCTGCCGGAGAACGCGGTGTAGACCAGGTCGCCGCCGTATGGGTGGCGCTCCGGCACCGGCAACTGGTTGCAGTACTCCACCGTGCGGCGGATGTCGTCGATGTCGGAGAAGTCGATCTGCGGGTCCACCCCGCGGCTGAACAGGTTCAGCCCCAACGTCACCAGGCACACGTTGCCGGTCCGCTCACCGTTGCCGAACAGGCAGCCTTCGATGCGGTCCGCCCCGGCCATAAAGCCCAGCTCGGCCGCGGCCACGCCGGTACCTCGGTCGTTGTGCGGGTGCAGGCCCAGCAGGACCGAGTCCCGCCGCGCGAGGTTGCGGTGCATCCATTCGATCGAGTCTGCGTACACATTCGGTGTGGCCATCTCCACGGTAGCCGGCAGGTTGAGGATGACCGGGTTATCCGGTGTCGGTGCCAGCACGGCGGTAACGGCGTCGCACACCTGCAGCGCGTACTCCAGCTCGGTGCCCGTGTAGCTCTCCGGGGAGTACTCCCAGCGCCAGCGGGTCTCGGGCTGGCGGGCGGCGCACTCCAGGGCGAAACGCGCGGCGTCGGTCGCGATCTGGGTGATGGCCGCGCGCTCGGCACGGAACACCACCCGCCGCTGCAGGATCGAGGTCGAGTTGTAGAAATGCACGATGGCCGAGGACGCACCCTCGCACGCGGCGAAGGTGCGCTCGATGAGCTCGGGCCGGCACTGGGTGAGCACCTGGATCGTCACGTCGTCGGGGATCGCACCGTCGGTGATGATCTCGCGGACGAAGTCGAAGTCGGTCTGGCTGGCGGCCGGGAAGCCGACCTCGATCTCCTTGTAACCCATCCGTACCAGCAGGTCGAACATGCGGCGCTTGCGGGCCGGGCTCATCGGGTCGATCAGGGCCTGGTTGCCGTCGCGTAGATCGACGGCGCACCACAGCGGGGCACGGTCAACGACGACGTTCGGCCACGTGCGATCGGCGAGTGCCACCGGTGCGACCTCGTCGGCGTAGGGCAGGTAGCGGTGCGTGGGCATGGCAGAACCGAGCTGGGTGTTCCAGCGGGGTTGGTCGGCGGGGGCTACTCGGGCCGGCGAGCGGGGACCGCGGCCGCTGTGGGTGAAGGCGTCGGGTGAGGTCATGGCAGTTCTCCGGGTGGTCGAGGGGAACGACCGGCGCTGCGGAGTGGACACGCGGTGAGGCCCCGCGACGAGGAGCCGGTCTGGACTCAGGCCTCGTCGCGGCGGCGAAGGAGAAGCGCCCGCTGCATGGTGCCACTGTAGACCCCGCGCCGAGCCCCCAAGACGCGGTGGGCGCCGAGCCCGCAACTACTGGCCGGTAACAAGTCCGTGACGCTGGAGCCGCGACGTGCTTGACTCACCGCTATGGCAGAGCAGCGCTCAAAGATGAACGCCCGCGCCGCGGTGAGTACGTTGGCGAATGGCGTGGCCACGCTGGTCCGGGCCGCTGCCACCGTCGCCGCCGTGATCCTGGTGGCCAAGATCGTCCTCACCCTGGGCGATGCGAACCCGACGAACGCCATCGTGCAGCGAGTCAGCGACCTGGCCGATCAGCTGGCGCTGGGGTTCAAGGACCTGTTCACCCCTGCGAGCCCGAAGACGCGGGTCCTGGTGAACTATGGACTGGCGGCCGTGCTGTGGCTGGTGGCCGGCGGGCTGGTGGCCCGGCTGATCCGCCGGGTGGGCTGAGCCGGCCGTTGCCGTGACGAGCGCGGGTCCGCCAGACCCAGGAAGGACACCCACCGTGGCTAGGCCGATCGACACCGATACCCCCCGGGCGCGGGCCGGCGCCGCAGTGAACATTCCCGCCGCACCGCCGGGATCGGGGCGCGGCAACCTGGACCGGCGCCGGATCCTCGGTGCAGCGGTGGAGCTCATCGACCGGGACGGGTTACGCGCGCTGACCATGCGGCGCCTCGGTGCGCGGCTCGGGGTGGAGGCGATGGCGCTGTACCACTACGTGCCCAGCCGGGAGAACCTGCTCGACGGCATCGTCGAGAGCGTCATCGACGAGCTCTACGGTGACCCGGACGTGCACATGCAGGCGCCGGACGGGTGGCAGCCCTACGTGCAGCGCCTCGCGCACGGGGTGCGGCGGATCGCCCTGGCCCACCCGCAGGTGTTCCCGCTGGTCGCTACCCGACCGCCGGCCGCGCCGTGGGTGCGGCCGCCGTTGCGCAGCCTGCGGTGGATGGAGTCCTTCCTGCAGACCCTGCAGGACTGCGGGTTCAACGACGCCGACGCCGTCGCCGCCTACCGGGCGTTCTCCAGTTTCTTGCTCGGACACCTGTTGCTGGAGGTGTCGGCCGCCGGCGCCGATACCGGCCCGGTGGAGGAAGAGGACCCCGGAACCCCGCAGGTAGCGGACCTGACCGGGTACCCGCACCTGCAGCGGCTGCAACCCGAGCTGTCCCAGGACCGCTCCGCGGAGGAGTTCGAGGAGTCGCTGGAGAACCTGATGAGCCGGCTGGAGGATGTGCTGGCCCGGCGCTGACCGCTGGCGCTGATCGGCGGCGTCGCCCGCGGCCTCACGTCACCGAGGTCGGAGCTGGTATCAGCCCGGCGGCATCCTCACCGGCGTCGAGCACCGCGCTGAGCTGTGCCACCGCCAGTGCCACGTCGGCGAAGCGCGTGGTGGCGGGGGCCAACCCGAAACGGGCGATATCGGGGTGGCGGAAGTCGCCAATCACGTCGCGTGCAATCAGCGCTTGGACGAGCGCGTAGGCCCTAGGGTGGCGCACGCTGATCTGCGCACCGCGCCGCGCCGGTTCGGGCGGGGTCAGCACGGTCAGCTGCGGGCAGTGCTCGGCTAGCAGCTCGGCGAAATAGGTGCCCAGCGCGGTGGCCTTGGCGTTCAGCTGCGCCGCGGTGACGCCGCGCAACGACTCGAGCCCGCACAACAGGCCCTGCAGGGACAGCACCGGGGGAGTGCCGCCGGCCAACCGCGCCACCCCCGGCGCCGGGGTGAACTGCTCGCTCATCGCGAACGGCTCGGCGTGGCCGAACCAGGCCGGCAGCGGCGCAGGGAGCGCGTCGTGGTGGCGGCGGGCGACGTAGCAGTGCGCCGGAGCGCCTGGACCACCGTGCAGGAACTTGTAGCCGCAGCCGACGGCCAGGTCGACCTCCCACCGGTGCACGTCGACGTCCAGGGCTCCAGTGGAATGGCACAGGTCGACCATCGCCAATGCCCCCACCCGATGCGCGGCCCCGGTCACTGCACCGACGTCCCAGCGCAGCCCGGTGCGGAAATCGACCTCGGTGACGGCCAGCACCGCGACGTCATCGTCCAGCGCGTCAGGCAACTCGGCCGGGTCGGCCACCAGGCGCAGTTCGCCACCCGTCATGGCGAGCACACCTTGCGCGACGTAGAGGTCGGTGGGGAACGAGCCGCGCTCCATCACGACCACCTGTCGACCAGGGCGCAACGCCAGCGCCACGTGCAGCAGTTTGGCGACGTTCACCGAGGTGGAGTCCGCGACCACCACCTCGTCGGGGTCGGCGCCCAGCAGCGGCGCCAGCGCCGCGGCGGCCCTGGTGGCGGCAGTGAACCAGCCCGCTTCGTTCCAGGAGCGGATAAGGCGCTCCCCCCACTCGTGGGTGACGGTGCGGTGCAGCCGTCCCGGGGCCGTCACCGGCATGGCGCCGAGGCTGTTGCCGTCGAGGTACACCACACCGTCCGGCAGGTGGTAGCGCTCGCGCAGGTGCGCCAGCGGGTCCGCGGCGTCGAGTTGGGCGGCACGGTCGGCTGCGGCGCTCACCCAGCGAGTCTGCCCCACCGGTCAGCTCCAGGGCTGCCCCCATGTCCCGGTGAAGGCCACCTCCGACAGCGGTTTGCGGCTACGGGGTCGGATCTCCTTGATGCGCACCCGCTCCGGGAGGGCAGCCGAGTCGCCGGGGGTGCCGACCGCCACCAGCACCAGCGGCTGGTAGTCCGCCGGGATGGCGAAACGCTCGCGCGCGGCGTCGGCGTCGAACCCGGCCATCGGGTGCGCCACCAAACCCTCCGCCACCGCCTGCAGCAGCACGTGAGCGACGGCCTGGCCCAGGTCGAACGCGCCGTGGGTGTACACCGTGTCCTCGGCCCGTACCGCGGTCACCCCGAGCAGCAGTGCACCCGCGTTCGGCGCCCAGGCCTGATTGCCGCGCGAGAGCAGCGCCACCATGGCGTCGAACGTCTCGTCCCCGCGGCGGCCCACCACGAAACGGGCCGGCTGGGTGCCACCCCAGGACGCCGCCCACCGAGCGGCCTCCAGCATCGCGGTGAGCGATCGGTGCGGAACGACGGCACCCGGGTCCAGTGCGCGGGGGCTCCACCGGGTGGCGATCAACGGGTGCACCGGCACCGCAGTATCGGCGAGCCTGCTCGGGTCGGGCGGATCGGCGGGCAACGGGTCTCCTCCGGTTCGGGGGGGCACCCGGTCACCGGGCTGATCGAGATTAGCCAGGCACGAACATCGCCACCCCCTCGGTAGGCTCACCGCAGGTCCGACCACACCGAGGACGGCCGCACTCGAGCAGGAGGACGCAGAGCGTGGCGCTGGTCGTGCAGAAGTACGGGGGGTCCTCGGTGGGCAGCGCCGAGCGGATCCGCCGGGTGGCCGAGCGCATCGTGGACACCAAGAAGGCCGGCAACGACGTGGTGGTGGTGGTCTCCGCGATGGGTGACACCACCGACGAGCTGCTGGACCTGGCCCGCCAGGTTGCCCCCGTCCCCCCAGCGCGCGAGATGGACATGCTGCTCACCGCCGGGGAACGGATCTCCAACGCGCTCGTGGCGATGGCGATTCACTCCCTGGGGGCGCAAGCGCGCAGCTTCACCGGCTCGCAGGCCGGGGTGATCACCGACGGCGCGCACGGCCGGGCCCGGATCATCGACGTCACCCCCGGCCGGGTCCGCAGCGCGCTGGACGAGGGTGCCATCGTGCTGGTCGCCGGATTCCAGGGGGTCAGCCAGACCAGCAAGGACATCACCACCCTGGGCCGCGGCGGGTCGGACACCACGGCAGTAGCGCTGGCCGCGGCCCTCAAGGCCGACGTCTGCGAGATCTACACCGACGTGGACGGGGTGTTCAGCGCCGACCCGCGGATCGTGCCGGACGCGCGCCGGTTGGCCACCATCTCCTATGAGGAGATGCTGGAGATGGCCGCCTGCGGAGCCAAGGTGCTGATGCTGCGCTGCGTGGAGTACGCCCGCCGCTACGACGTCGCCGTGCACGTGCGTTCGTCGTACTCGACCAAGCCCGGCACCATCGTGGCCGGATCGATGAAGGACATTCCCATGGAACAGGCGATCATCACCGGCGTTGCGCACGACCGCTCCGAGGCGAAGGTGACGGTGGTGGGGGTGCCCGACAGCCCCGGCACCGCGGCCCAGATCTTCCGGGCGGTGGCCGACGCCGACATCGACATCGACATGGTGCTGCAGAACGTCTCCGGTGCGGCGACGGGCCGCACCGACATCACCTTCACCCTGCCGCGCACCGACGGGCACGCCGCCGTGGAGCAACTCACCAAGCTGCAGGGCGCGATCGGGTTCAGCCAGGTGCGCTACGACGACCACGTCGGCAAGGTGTCGTTGATCGGCGCCGGAATGCGCAGCCACCCCGGGGTGACCGCGACCTTCTGCGAGGCGCTGGCCGCGGCCGGGGTGAACATCGACATCATCTCCACCTCGGAGATCCGGATCTCGGTGTTGTGCCGCGACACCCAGCTCGACGACGCGGTGCGGGCACTGCACACCGCCTTCGAGTTGGGCGACCCCGACGGCGGCGGGGCCGTGGTCTACGCGGGGACCGGGCGATGACCGCGATGAACGTGGGCGTGGTGGGCGCCACCGGCCAGGTTGGCACCGTGATGCTGCGCTTGCTCGCCGAGCGCGACTTCCCGGTCAAGGACCTGCGGGTGTTTGCCTCGGCACGCTCGGCCGGCGCCACCCTGAGCTGGCAGGGCCGCGAGCTCACCGTGGAGGACGCCGCCACCGCCGACCCGAGCGGGCTGGACGTGGCGCTGTTCTCCGCCGGCGGGGCGAGCTCTCTGCAGTTGGCCCCGAAGTTCGCCGCGGCCGGGGTGACGGTGATCGACAACTCCTCGGCGTGGCGGATGGACCCCGACGTTCCGCTGGTGGTCAGCGAGGTCAACCCGGCGGCGGCCCGCCACGCACGCAAGCGCATCATCGCCAACCCCAACTGCACCACGATGGCGGCGATGCCGGCGCTGAAGGTGCTGCACGACGAGGCCGGGTTGCTGCGGCTGGTGGTGAGCACCTATCAGGCGGTGTCCGGCAGCGGGCTTGCCGGGGTGGCTGAGCTGGACACCCAGGTGCGGGCTGTGTCCGAGCGGGCCGCCGGCCTCACCCACGACGGGCAGGCGGTGCAGTTTCCCGCGCCGGTGGCCTACGTGGCGCCGATCGCCTACAACGTGCTCCCGATGGCCGGCACGATCGTGCCGGACGGGCTGGGGGAGACCAACGAGGAGCAGAAGCTGCGGTTCGAGAGCCGCAAGATCCTCGACATCCCGGACCTGCTGGTGTCCGGCACGTGCGTGCGGGTGCCGGTGTTCACCGGGCACTCGCTGTCGGTGAACGCCGAGTTCGCCCGGCCGTTGTCACCCGAGCGGGCCCGCAAGTTGCTGGCCGCGGCACCCGGTGTCGCGCTGGTCGACGTGCCGACTCCGCTGGCCGCAGCGGGTGTCGACCCGTGCCTGGTGGGCCGGGTACGCCGCGACGAGGGTGTGCCGGACGGCCGGGGCCTGGCGTTGTTCATCAGCAGCGACAACCTGCGCAAGGGGGCGGCGCTGAACACCGTGCAGATCGCCGAACTGCTGCTGAGCTGAGCCGGGCCGTCTCAGGGGCCCGGAACCGCCTCAGGCCGCAGCCAGTGCACCCGGAGTTGGTCGTGACCGGAGGAATCCAACGCGACAAGGGCCCCGGCGGTCCGGGCGATGCCGCCGCCAAAACGAGGCCAGCGCGCCGCGTTCAATGCGATCAGACCGGAATGTGCCGACGTCGCCCCCAACGGCAGAAAGTGGCGCAAGTTCTCCGTGACGACGGCCCGCTGCTCCGAATGTGCCCAGGACAGCACGGCTCGGTCGGACGCGGCGACGAGCTGGGGTACTTCCAGGACCGCGAGGGTATCGATCGCCTCATCTCGCAGGTGCTGGGCTAAGGAGATCGGGTACATCTCGTCCAGCAGCAGTCGTAGGCTCATGCAGCAGGGCCTCTCAGTACCTCGTGCTCACGAAGCCATGCTTGCTCCATCTCGTCGGCGTATGCCCGATTGTCCCGAATCCATGCGTCGATCTCGTCGGTGAACTGGGCGTAGTAGCTGATCGCTGCGCGCACGAGCCGCTCCGAGATCCCGCACACCTCGATGAGTTCGCGAACGACCGCCTCGTCATCGTCGGGGCGCGGACCACGTTCGGCCCGGATGTCCCAGAGGGCGGATACGACGGAAGCGACGCTGGGTCCCCCTTGCAGTTTGGGCCGTCGACCCGACGTGCCGTCCTGGAAGAACACCAGTGGGTGCTCGGCTACCCGCAGCGCTTCGTCCAGCAGCCGCTCGATCACCGAGGACGTCGAACCCCCGGTGCGGCGAACATGGCGGTCCAACCGGGCAGCAACCTCATCCGACAACCGAACAGATCGAGGTGCACTCATGACTACATCGTACGCCGTGGGTCATTTGCGGTGATCGTTCTTCGCACTGCGGGCACGGCCGCTGGGTGGGTAGCGTCACGTCGTGGGTTGGCACGCGCCTGAGGGTGTTCGAGCTGGAGGTCACAATGAGTCCTCGACAGTTGTTGCTGCAGTGGCCAGTGCTGCGCCAGCTCACCGGTACCGACCCCTTAGGTCGGGGCGCTGCGGCCCTGTCCACGCACACAGCGAGCCAACGCGCCCGCACGGCGAGCGCGGACAAGGTGGTCAAGAGCATCTGCCCGTTCTGTGCCGTGGGTTGCGGGCAGAACGTCTATGTCAAGGACGAGCAGGTCATCCAGATCGAGGGCGACCCGGACAGCCCAGTCTCCCGAGGCCGGTTGTGCCCCAAAGGCTCGGCCAGCAAGCAGCTGGTGACCAACCCCGGCCGTGAGCAGACGATCTCCTACCGCCGCCCACACGGCACCGAATGGGAAGAGCTCGACCTGGACACCGCGATGGACATGATCGCCGACCGGGTCATCGCCAGTCGCAATAAGGGCTGGGAATGGGAACTCGACGGCAAGCGCACACGCCGGACCATGGGCCTGGCCAGTCTCGGTGGGGCGACGCTGGACAACGAAGAGAACTACCTGATGAAGAAGCTGTACACCGCGCTCGGTGCGGTGCAGGTGGAGAACCAGGCCCGTATTTGACACAGCTCCACCGTCCCCGGTCTGGGGACCTCGTTCGGCCGCGGTGGCGCCACCACCTTCCAGCAGGACCTGCAGAACGCCGACTGCATCGTCATTCAGGGTTCGAACATGGCTGAGTGCCACCCCGTTGGGTTCCAGTGGGTGATGGAGGCCAAAGCCCGGGGCGCAACAGTCATCCACGTCGACCCGCGGTTCACCCGCACCAGCGCCGTCGCCGACCTGCACATCCCGCTGCGGGCCGGCTCGGACATCGCACTACTCGGCGGGCTCATCAACTACGTGCTCACCGAGGAGAAGGACTTCCGGGAGTACGTGGTGGCCTATACCAACGCGGGCACCATCCTGCGGGAGGACTTCCGCGACACCGAGGACTTGGACGGATTGTTCTCCGGCTGGGACCCGGAAACCCGCCAGTACGACACCAGCAGCTGGCAGTACGAGGGCACCGAGATGGCGACCTCGGCCGGGGACCGCGACAGCGAGTACGGCGACCGTGCCGGTGAGCGGGGTCCGACCGAGGGCTCCAAGCAGAGTGCGCAACCGGACCAGCACGGCAGCGGCGGGGCCAGCTTCGACGGCGAACCCCAGGTCGACCCCACCCTGCAGCACCCGCGGTGTGTATACCAGGTGCTCAAGCGGCACTTCGCCCGCTACACACCGGCCGTGGTGGAGCAGATCTGCGGGGTGACCCAAGAGCATTTCGCGCAGCTGGCGCAGGCGCTGACAGCGAACTCTGGGCGAGAGCGCACGTCAGCGCTCGTCTACGCGGTTGGTTGGACGCACCACACCGTGGGGGTGCAGTACATCCGCACAGCGTCCATCCTGCAGACTCTCCTGGGCAACATCGGCCGACCCGGCGGCGGCATCCTGGCGCTGCGCGGGCACGCCAGCATCCAGGGCTCCACCGACATCCCCACCCTGTTCAACATCCTGCCCGGCTACATCCCGATGCCGCACGCCCACCAGCATGAGGACCTGGCAGCTTTCGTCGCCGCCGACGCGGGCAAGAAGGGCTTCTGGGGCAACATGGACTCGTACACCGTCAGCCTGCTCAAATCCTGGTGGGGGGACGCGGCAACCGCGGACAACGATTACTGCTTCGACTACCTGCCCCGACTGACCGGTGACCACGGCACCTACAACACGGTGATGCGCCAGATCGACACCGGCGGCGGGGGTTATTTCGTGGTGGGGGAGAACCCAGCCGTGGGTTCGGCCAACGCCGGGATGCAACGGCGCGGGATGGCCAACCTCGACTGGCTGGTGGTCCGCGACCTGGTGATGATCGAAAGCGCCACGTTCTGGAAGGACGGCCCGGAGATCGAGACCGGTGAGCTGCGCACCGCAGACATCGGCACCGAGGTGTTCTTCATGCCGGCCGCCGCGCATACCGAGAAAAGCGGCAGCTTCACCAACACCCAGCGCATGCTGCAGTGGCACCACCAGGCCGTCGAACCCCCCGGTGACGCCCGCAGTGAACTGTGGTTTTACTACCACCTGGGGCGCATCATCCGGGAGAAGCTGGCCGGGTCGACCGACGAACGGGACCGCCCGCTACTGGAGCTCACCTGGGACTACCCCACCGAGGGTGAGCTCGCCGAGCCCGTCGCCGAGGCAGTGCTCGCGGAGATCAACGGACGCGGACCGGACGGGGCACCGTTGTCGGCCTACACCGAGTTGAAGGCCGACGGGTCCACCACCTGCGGGTGTTGGATCTACTGCGGCGTCTACGCCGGCGGGGTCAACCAGGCCGGGCGACGCAAGCCTGGTCGCGACCAGAGTTGGGTGGCACCGGAGTGGGGCTGGGCGTGGCCGGCCAACCGGCGGATCCTGTACAACCGCGCCTCGGCCGATCCCGACGGCAAGCCGTGGAGCGAACGCAAAGCATACGTGTGGTGGGACGCCGATCACGACGCCTGGACCGGGCACGACGTGCCCGACTTCGAGGTGGGCAAGCGACCCGACTACACACCCCCGGAGGGTGCGCGTGCGCAGGATGCGATCGCAGGGAACGAACCGTTCATTATGCAGACCGACGGCAAGGCGTGGCTGCACGTACCCGCGGGCCTGCTCGACGGTCCCTTGCCAGCGCATTACGAGCCAGCGGAATCGCCGTTCGACAATCCGCTCTACGCGCAGCAGAGCAACCCGGCACGCGAGGTGTATCCCCGTTCGGACAATCGGTACAACCCGAGCGGGAGCACGGCGGGCAGCGAGATCTTCCCCTACGTGTTCACCACCTACCGGCTCACCGAGCACCACACTGCCGGCGGCATGAGCCGCACATTGCCCTACCTGTCGGAGCTGCAACCGTCCTTCTTCTGCGAAGTGAGCCCCGAGCTGGCTTCGCAGCGCGGGCTGGTGCACCTGGGCTGGGCGACCATCGTCACCGCCCGGACGGCCATCGAGGCCCGCGTGCTGGTGACTGAGCGGATGGCTCCGCTGACCGTGCAGGGGCGCACGGTGCACCAGATCGGTCTGCCCTACCACTGGGGCCCTAATGGTCTGAGCACTGGGGACGCCGCGAACGAGTTGGTATCTATCGCCTTGGATCCGAATGTGCACATCCAGGAGACAAAGGCAGCGACCTGCGACATCCAGCCCGGTCGCCGCCCCCGGGGCCCGGCGTTGTTGACCTACGTGCAGGACTACCGGCGCCGTGCCGGGGTCACCGAGTTCACCGGTATGGAGGTGTGAGCGATGACCCAGCGCGCAAACCAGTTCTTCGGGCGCAGCGACCCGGCCCGCGACGCCGGCTACCAAGACCCGCCCGCCCGTAAGGGCTTCTTCACCGACACCAGCATCTGCATCGGCTGCAAGGCGTGCGAGGTGGCGTGCAAAGAATGGAATGCGGTACCCGAGGACGGCCTCGAACTCACTGGCAACTCCTACGACAACAGTGGCGGACTCGGCGCCTCCACCTGGCGGCACGTGGCATTCATCGAGCAGCCAGCACAGTCCGTCGTGTCGCTGGGCATGCCCACCACCACACTGCCCGGCGCCGACGCGCCAGCCGGTGCCGCAGCGCCGTTTCGGTGGCTGATGGAATCGGATGTGTGCAAACACTGTACGCACGCGGCCTGTTTGGACGTCTGCCCCACCGGGGCGCTGCTGCGCACCGAGTTCGGCACCGTCGTGGTGCAAAACGACATCTGCAACGGATGCGGGTATTGCGTCCCGGCGTGTCCCTACGGGGTGATCGAGCGGCGGGAGGGTCCCGCCGGGAACGACGCGGTGGGGGTCGCCCAGAAGTGCACCCTGTGCTACGACCGGCTAGGTGAAGGCATGCAGCCCGCGTGCGCCACGGCGTGCCCCACTCAGTCCATCCAGTTCGGCGACCTCGATGAGCTGCGCGGGCGAGCGCAGGGACGGGTAGATCAGCTAGTGGAGGCGGGGGTCTCCGATGCCCAGCTCTACGGGCACGACCCCGACGATGGTGTCGGCGGCGCGGGGGCGTTCTTCCTGCTGTTGGACAAACCGGAGGTGTACGGCCTGCCACCGGACCCGGTGGTGACTACCAAGAACCTGCCTGACATGTGGAAACGGGCCGGGCTCGCGGCCGCCGGCCTGCTGCTGGGCGCCGTCGCGGTCTTCGCCGACGGGGGCCGACGGTGAGCGCCCCCACCCGTCGCAGCGGTGGCGGCCGCCGGGAACGGGCGATGGTGCCCGACGCGGAGTTCACCTCCTACTACGGCCGCCCGATCGTCAAAGAATCACCGTGGCAGGCAGACATCCCCGCCTACCTGTTCCTCGGCGGCCTGGCTGGTGCGTCGTCGCTGTTGGGCGCGGGGGCGGACCTGAGCGGCCGGACCGGGCTGCGGCGCTCGGCGCGGACCACGGCGCTGGCCGCGATCGGGGTTAGCTTCGCTGCCTTGGTGCACGACCTCGGCCGGCCATCGCGGTTTCACCACATGCTGCGGGTTGCCAAGCTGACCTCCCCGATGAGCGTGGGCACCTGGATCCTCACCCTGTACGGGCCGATGGCCGGGCTCGCGGCCATCAGCGAGCGGCCGCGGCTGGGACGGCTCCTGACCGGGTTGGGCCGCCCGGCAGGATTAGGGGCGGCGGTTCTCGGGCCGGCGGTGGCCTCCTACACCGCGGTACTGCTCAGTGACACCGCGACGCCAACGTGGCACGACGCCCGCGATCATCTGCCGTTTGTGTTCGTCGGCAGCGCCGCGGCCGCGGCCGGGGGGATGGGGATAGCGAGCACGCCGCTGCGCGAGTCGGGTCCGGCCCGCCGGATGGCGGTGGCCGGGGCGGTGCTGGAGCTGGCGGTCAGCTCCCGGATGGAGTCGACGATGGGGCTGACGGCCGAGCCGATGCGCGACGGGCTCGCCGGTAGGTTGCTGCAGGCGTCGCGGGCGCTGACCGCGGGCGGTGCCGTGCTGGCCGTGGCTGGTAGTCGGAGCCGGCTTGCGTCAGCGCTGGCCGGCATAGCGTTACTGGCAGGGTCGGCCTGCACCCGTTTCGGTATCTTTCACGCCGGGCAGCAGTCTGCCCGCGACCCCCGCTACACGGTGCTGCCCCAGCGCGCACGGGTCGATGCCGGCGCGGCGGTGCGCTCAGATCGCTGAACGAGCGGGCGGGTCACCGCAGGGCGTGCGTCCCGTCCTCGAAGTGGTCGGTGACGGCCTGGCGGGCGAGCAACTCCAGCAGCGGCACCGCGACCCGTCGGGTGGTCCCCAGCTGCTGGCGGGCTTGGCTGAGGGTGAAAGGTGCCGGCAGCTGTGCCAGCAGTTCCGCGGCGCGAGCCACCGCGTCGGGCAGTAGCCACACCCCGTCGGCGATCTTGAGCAGCTCGCCGTTGCGGGCTGCGGCGGCGAGCTGTTTGGGGCCCAATCCCAGCGCCGTCAGCTGGTTGGCCTCGGGTGCGGCGAAGGGTTGCGCGCGCAGCTGCGCGTGGACCTCGGCCAGCGCGGTCTGCACCCGGGCGGGCAGCTCCTGGCGGGTGGTGCCGTGGTGGGCTCGGCCCTCGCGCACGCTGACCGCCGCAGCGGCCGGGTCGGCCAGCAGCACCTCCAGCAGCCGGGCCTCGGGCAGACCCACCGCGCGCCGGGCCGCTTCCAGGGGCATGCCCGGTTCCAACGGGTTCGCCTGCGCATGCGCGGCCACTGCGCTGCTCAGCGTGGCGGCCAGCTCCCCGACGGCGGCAGGATCGATGAGCCACTCCCCCCGCCGGGGGGCCGTGCCCGGTGGATGGGCACCCATCGCGACCAGCTCGCCGTGCCGCACCACCCGGCGACGGCGGAGCTCAGCCGCGCCGTCGGGGACCCCGCTCATGGTGTTCAGCACCCCGGCGCGCACGGTGGCGGCACCGCGGCGGTCCAGGGCGGTGGGCGCGGTGTCCAGCACGATCACCCCGCTGGTGATTCGCCGGGCTCCCGGGTCGCGGAGCACCGCGCGGTCCCCGATACGCAGCGGTAACGGTTGCTCCAGGACGAGCCGCGCGGTGTCCGGCCCGAGCGGTCGGATCCGTGCGGACACTGCGGCCGACCCGACGTGCAGCACCCCATGACTGGGCAACCGGTCGGTGTCCGCCTCGGCGGAGACCAGCCGCACGTCCAGGACGGCGCTGCTGCGCCATTGGCCGGGGCTGAGCAGGGCGTCGCCGCGGTGCACCTCGTCCAGACCGATCCCGCGCAGGTTCACCGCCACCCGCGCGACCGCCGGAACCCGCTGCTGCACCTCACCCAGGGACTGCAAGCCGCGGATGCTCACCAGCCGAGCGTCCGCGGCGAGCTCCAGCGAGTCACCGACTCGGAGGGTGCCCGCAGTGAGGGTGCCGGTCACCACGGTGCCCGCTCCGCGGATGGTGAACGCCCGGTCGATCCACAGCCGTACGTCGGCCCGGGGCTGGGGTGTGGGCAGGGCGTCGACCAGGGTGGCCAGCGCGCTGCGCAGCTCGGGTAGGCCCTGCCCGGTGTGCGCGGAGACGCTGACCGCGGCCACCTCCGCCAGGCTGGTGCCGGCGAGGTGCTCGCGGGCGTCGTCCTCGGCGAGTTCGGGGTCCATCAGGTCGCTGCGAGTGATCACCAGCAGCCCATGGCGCACCCCGAGCGCGTCCAGGGCGTCCAGGTGCTCACCGGACTGCGGCATCCACCCCTCGTCGGCGGCGACCACGATGAGTACCGCTGGGACGGGGCCCACGCCGGCCAGCATGTTGGGGACGAAGCGTTCGTGGCCCGGGACGTCGACGAAGGCGACCGTCTGGCCGGTGGGCAGCACCGTCCACGCGAAGCCGAGGTCGATGGTCATGCCGCGGCGCTGCTCCTCCGCCCAACGGTCCGGTTCCATCCCGGTCAACGCCCGGACGAGGGTGGACTTGCCGTGGTCGACGTGCCCGGCGGTGGCGACGACGTGCATCAGTGGTGCGCCATCAGCAGGCCAGGACGGCAGCGACTAACGCGTCGTCCTGGCCCTCGTCGACGGTGCGCAGGTCCAGCAGGCAGCGCCCGCGCTCCGTGCGCGCGAGCACGGGGGTGCGAGCTGCCCGCAACCGGGCCGCGTACTCGGCGGGCAGGCTGACCGCGGCGCTGGGCAGTTCGACCCCGGGCGCACCGCCGCCGCCCACGGTGGCCGCGCACGCCACGCCGACCGCGTCCACACCGGAGGTCCGCAACCGCTCCGCCGCTGCGCCCGCGCGGGCAAGCAGGTCCGCCGGGCGGCGCACCAGCGCCACCTCGGTGGGGGTCGCCGGCCCGCGCAGGGTGGCCTCCAGCGCGGCGAGAGTCAGCTTGTCCACCCGCAGCGCCCGGGCCAGCGGGTGGCGCCGCAGCCGATGCACCAGGTCGGCGTCGCCCAGGAGCAGGCCTGCCTGGGGTCCACCGAGCAGCTTGTCCCCGCTCGCGGTTACCAGGTGCGCACCCGCGGCCAGCGACGTCGTGGCGTCGGGTTCGTCGGGCAGCACCGGGTGTGGGCGCAGCAGACCCGAACCGATGTCGGCCACCACGGGCACCCCCAGGTCGTGCAGCTGGTCGGGACTCACGCTAGAGGTGAAGCCCTGCACCACGAAGTTGGACGGGTGCACCTTGAGCACGAAGCCGGTGTCGGGTCCGACCGCGTCGGCGTAGTCGGCCCGGGCGACCCGGTTGGTGGTGCCGACCTCGCGCAACCGCGCCCCCGTGGACTCCAGCAGATCCGGCAGTCGGAAACCGTCGCCGATCTCCACCATCTCACCGCGGGCGATGACGATCTCCCGGCCGGCGGCCAGTGCGGTGGCGGCCAGTACCAGCGCAGCCGCGCCGTTGTTCACCACATGCACGTCACCGGCGGTGGGTACGGCCGCGCGCAGCGCCTCCATCGCACCGCGCCCGCGCCGCCCCCGCGCCCCGGTGGCCAGATCCAGCTCGACGTCGGTGGTGCCGGCGGCGGCCACCAACGCATCGATCGCCGCCGCGGACAGCGGCGCCCGGCCGAGGTTGGTGTGTAACAGCACCCCGGTGGCGTTCAGCACTGGGCGCAGGCTGGCCGCCACCTCCGGCAACGCGGCCAGCACCGACTCGAGCACTGCCGCAGCCTTCAGGTCACCGGTGCGTACCCGGTGCTGGGCGCGCAGCACCTCTTGCTTCACCACGGCGCGTCCAAGCCGCTGAACGGCCGGCTGCAGGGCGGGGTCGTCGAGCACCGTGTCGGTGCGCGGAACGGCTCGACGGGCGTCGCTCATCCCCGGACCCTACGACGGCAACCAGTTGCCAGCGTCCGTCGAGGGCAGCCCTCGACCTCTGGACAGCCGCCTACTTGGTCTTGCTTTACTTAACCGCGCTCAGATCTCGGCCAGGCGCTGACGGGCGGTGTCGGACCGGCTGCTGACCTGCCGGGCGCTGGTCGCGGCCGCCAGACCTGACACGGGGCAGTCGACGTACACGCTCTCTGCCCGGGCGACCTGGTAGGTCTCGTGCCACACGCCGACCGCGCCGGGGGCCTTGCGGGCCCGCCGGTAGAACGCGGTCCAGGCCGGGCGGTGCCGGGCGTCGCGGTCGGCCGCGTAGCGATAAACGTCATCGGTGCTCCGCCAGTACTGGACCACGGTCGCCCCGCGCACGCCCAACAGCACCCGATATCCGAGGAAGCCCGACTCCGGGTCCTGTGACAGCTCGGCCAACATCGGGCCCATCGCCGCGAGGGCCGGCGCCCACGCGTCGGGCCGCCACCACCGGTTGATCCGCATCCCGATCAGGAAGACGGTCAGGTCTCCGGAATGGGCGTGGGTCCAACGACCGCGCACGACGTCTGCCATGATGTCCTCCAAGTCGGAAAGTACAACTATCCAATAATGGACTCGGCCTCGTTCGCGCGCTGCTGGGCACCGGTGGCTTGTCCGTCGCGACGGCGCGTGCGGTGCTCGCCGCCGTCGATGACCCCGCCATCGCCGTGCACGAGGCGTTGGGCGCCGCGCACCGGGCGATCGTGGCCGATGGTGACGTGGATCCCCCCGACCTCACTGAAGCCCGCGAACACCTGCGGCGCTGGGGATGGCGCGTGCACGAGGATTCGCCTGCGCTGGTGTACCTGGCCCGCGCGCTGCTTGCGCTGCAGGCCGCCGGCCTTGACGCCTCGACGGAGCTATTGGACCGCTACGCCCACGCCGCCGGAGCGCTCGGAACCCAGGACGTGGCCGAGGTCCCTACCACTTCGACGGCAGACGCGGTTCGTTTCGTCGTGATCGGGACGCTGCTGCTGGAGCCCGTCCTGCTAGCGCTGCGCCGCCTCGCTCAGGAAGACGCGTCGCAAACCCGCTTTGCACCCCCGCAGAACTGACCCACCGCCGCGGGGTCAGTCAGGTCGACGATGATCGGCTCAGGTCCACCACGCAGAATGCGTTGCCATCCGGATCGGCGAGCACCACGAAGTCCGGGTTGTCGGGATAACTGTCCCAGTCGAGCGTTTGCGCCCCTAATGCGACGAGCCGCTCGACCTCGGCCTGCTGCTCGGCGGTGGTATCCACGAAGAGGTCGAGGTGGATGCGCGGATGGGCCTCGACGGGTGACTCGCTGTACTGCAACCCGAGTGCCCGCCTGGACCCGTCGGCGTAGTTCAGCGTCGTCCAGTGCTCGCTCTGCCACTCCTCGGTAGGTACCAGGTCCAGCGCTGCGGTCCAGAATGCAACGGCGCGAGGCATATCGAGGACACCGACCACGGCGAATCCCAGCCTGAGCATGACCTGCACGCTACGCTTCACCGACGCGCTGGGGCCGGGAACGGAGCTCGAATCCAGGTCCATGCAGGACGTCGCGCCCGTAACCACGCGTTGGTCGACGGCAACAAGCACCTGGCACTCGCCGGGGTGATCGCCTTCCTCGGTGTCATCGGGCAGCGCTTGACCCTGACCAACGACGAGGCCTACGACCTCACCGGGGTCCTGCTTCCCCGCGCGCCTGCACCCAACGACCAGCTGGGGGGCCACCGAGACGGTGGCCCCCCAGCTCACGCTGACGGTTCAGCAGGCGTTGCCGCGCACCCCGGAGAACCCCGGCTGGTCGTTACCCTTGGGTCCGGGTGTTGCGCCCGGCTGGCGTGACCAGTGCTCCTCGTCGACCGCCACTTCGGCGATCTCGAAGGTCGTCCGGTACGGCCCGAAGCTGACGTGATTGTTCACCGCGTACAGCGCCTGCGGTGCGCACAGGAACAACGCCAAAGCCTGATCCTGGCAGTAGGTGTCGATCCGCTCGGCCACCGCAACCAAGGCCTCACCGTCCAACTGCACCTTCATCTCGTCGAACAGCGCGTCGAACCCCTCGTCCGGTGGTCCGGCGCGGAACGCCCCGTCGGTGCCGAAGAACTCCCGGTGCACCGCGGCGGGCGGGGCTTCCGAGGAGAGGTCGAACCAGGCGTGCACGAGCAGGTCCCACGGCTGCGGGAGCCGCTTCTCGACCAGTCCTCGGGCACCGGCCAGCGCAGCGCTTTCCGGAATGACGATGATCTGCACGGCCACGTCGAGCGAGCGGCGCAGGTCGGCGGCGACCAGCTGAGCGATCCCCGAGAAGGCGCCGGGGGTAGCCAGCCGGATCGGCCGCCCAGCCGGCCACGAGGACTCGGCCCAGAGCTTGCGCGCCTGAGCAGGGTCGTGGTCGTAGGGGGTGGCCCCGGCCGGGAACCCGGACGATGCACCCTGGACCAGGGTGAACGGGCCGGTCCCCCAGGGACCGGGCTCGTCGATCACTCACCAATGGCCTTCGCCGGACCCGAACTTCTTGTAGCCGAACCCCGGTGCGTCCGGTCCCTTCTAGAACGCGGTCGAGGCGATGTGGAAGCCGCGCATCTTGCCGATGGCCAAACCGTCCGGTCCTGGCAGGTGGAAACGCACAGTGAGATCGTCGATCACCTCGGCAGTTGAGGACTGCGGGAAGTTCAGCCACGTTCCCGGCGGGTGCGGCGCCGACTAGCGCTGCATCTCGTCGAAGTTCAACTTGATGGCGTGCGCGGTGAACGGCTCGCCGTCCTGGAAGCGCACGTTGGCGCGCAGTCCGAGCTCCAGGGTGCGCTCGTCCACCCACTCCGAGGACTCGGCCAGGGCAAAGACCACCTGCCCGTCCTCGTCGATGCGGATCGGCTCCTCCATGGTGTTCCAGGTGATGAACAGCCAGTTCAGCGGCGATGGGTCGACGACCTTCACGGTCCCCACGGGTGCGGCGACGGGTGTACTCATGAGCAACTCCTAGTGACGGCGGACACACTCCACACTAGGTGGTGCACAACACAGTTGGGTAGGGGGGAAATGGTACCGACGAACTTCTGACGAAGGTTGGCGGAGGCGGACGGGAATCGAACCCGCCTGACCGAGATACTCGGCCACGTCGGTTTTGAAGACCGCGAGGACCACCAGGCACCCTGACGCCTCCGGCGCGAAACCTACCCAGTTGGCTTCGTTGCTGCCAGCCGACCTACCGTCATCACCATGACGGTTGTGCAAAACGCACCTGAGCAGGTCCGGCGGCTGACCTCCTACGCCCACGGTGGTGGCTGTGCGTGCAAGATCCCACCCGGTGAGCTGGAGGCGGTGGTAGCGGGACTGCGGTCGCGCCCGGTACCGGGCGCGGGCGGGCAGCTGCTGGTCGGCCTCAACGACGGGGACGACGCCGCAGTCGTCCAGGTGCGCGACGGACTCGCCGTAATCGCCACCGCCGATTTCTTCACCCCCGTGGTGGACGATCCCTACGACTGGGGGCGGATCGCTGCAGCGAACGCGCTGTCAGACATCTACGCCATGGGGGGAACCCCGCTGGTCGCGGTCAACCTGCTGTGTTGGCCGCGCCACCTGCTGCCGATGGACATGGCTGCCGAGGTTTTGCGCGGTGGGGCGGATGTTGCCTCGGCCGCCGGGTGCTTCGTGGCCGGCGGGCACAGCGTGGACGACCCGGAGCCCAAGTACGGCATGGCGGTCACCGGCACTGCGGATCCGAACCGGTTGTTACGCAACGACGCCGGGGTCGCTGGGGTGCCATTGTCGCTGACCAAGCCGCTGGGTATCGGGGTGCTCAACAGCCGGCACAAGGCCACCGGTGGGGTGTCGGCCGCGGCTATCGAGGCGATGACCACCCTCAATGCCGATGCCTCCCGGTCAGCGTTGGCAGGCGGTGCGCGGTGTGCCACCGACGTCACCGGGTTCGGGCTGCTCGGCCACCTGTTCAAACTGGCCAGGGCAAGTGGGGTATCGGCGGTGATCGACGCTGCCGCCGTTCCCTACCTCGACGGCGCGCGCCAGGCCCTGGTCGACGGTCATGTCAGCGGTGGCACCCGTCGCAACCTGGACTGGGTGCGGCCGCACCTGCGCGCCGAAGTAGACGAGGATGAGCTGCTGCTGCTGGCCGACGCGCAGACATCCGGCGGTCTGCTGGTGGCCGGCGAAGTGCCCGGCGCCCCGGTGATCGGCGAGCTGGTGGTCCGCACCGACGCATGGATCACGGTCCGGTAACCCGCGGCGGGCGGTGGCCGGTTCGATCAGGGCACGACGACGGGGCAGCTCGCCTGGTCGATGCACCCGTACCGGATCGAAGCGGGCCGCATCAGCCGCGAGGCGCCTCGGCGCCGACCGACGACCAGTAGCTCCGCGCCCTGCGCGGCCAGGACGAGCCCAGCGACGGGGGTGCGCTGAATCAGCGTCCGAGCGCGCTCGCCTCGACCGCGCCGAGGAGCACTACCGGTCATTCGGCCGCATCTGGGAGGATTACCTGAGCGAACGGCCTCACGTTCTCGACCGCACAGTCGAGGAGGACCGCACGGTTGTTGCGAGTCTGCGACGCGCGATCTCACTACCGGCCGAGTGGACCAGCCATGTCGGCAGGCTTCGCGACTGCCGCTGGCGATCATCCAGGCGTTCGAAGCAATTCAGCCCTACCAAGCTCAGATTCCCGATTGGAACGCCCTGCCAATCCTGCACGATCTGGCTCGAGTCGACCGCCCCGCACACCCCATGGGCTCGGTCTCTACCTCGCCCACCTGCGACTGGGCGCCGCGCCAGACACAATCGAGGTCTCGCGTGCAGGGCGCCCGGGCATCGTCCACAACGGCGATGAGATCGTCCGCCTTCGCGTCACAGATGGCACGACTCTCTCTCCAGAAACTTTCGACCTGGATCTTGAGTTTGATGTCGACACGACCGATGTTCGCGAGTCGGTTGGTCCATCCGGCGGCGTTCCATCCCGGCCCTGGGGCTCGCTCGACAAGCGGCTCTACACGCTCATCGAAGCGGTCGACGAGTACACCTGCGGCCTTCTGGACATCCAGCGGCGATCCGTAGCCATCCCACCGTCGATAGTGCCTTCCGGTGCGATCACCGGGCCGGGTACAGCACAATCGACACTCGGCGGCCGACGGTCCGCCCAACGCCACAAGGAGGTGATCGCAGTGAGCACTCAGTTCGAGTTCCATCTCAAGGCTGCCAACGCCCCGGACGGCGAGTTGGATGCTGACCATCTGCTCGCGATCGTGCAGAGTCTCAAGGAGATTGCGACGAAGATCGGTCGTGCCGAGACGGACGCGGAGCCGGTCGGCCGGGCTCCGAAGCGAGTCCAGCGGGTCGCGAAGCTGCTGATCGGGCTTGCCTCCGGCAGCACGCGCGTCCTCGCTCGCCGCGCCGGGGCGGGCAGCGGTTCCCTCGACTTCGATCTAGCCGACGAGCACGCGTTCGACGAGAGGTTCGAGGCCCTCGTCGGCTCGATCGCTCTCGACCAGCGACCTGACTGGGTCGGTGATTCGCTATCACTGGCAGCCGCCGACCTCACTGCGGCCCTTCAGCAAGCCGCACCCGAAGTCGAGTTCAAGGTCGACGGGCAGGCGCGGCGTACCTTCAAGACGGCCGAGGTACACCGCGAGACGTGGCGAGTCGTCGCCAAACAGAGTGCTGAGGCAGTCGCCTTCGTCGGCCGACTCTACGCAGTGAACCTCAACACACACCGTCTCCAGGTGCAGGACGACGGGGGAAACCAGATCGCTTTGCCGAAGGTACTCAACGACACCGACGTGGGACGGCTGCTGGGCTCGTATGTAGCGGTCACGGGCGCACCGGAGCACGACTCACGCGGTCGGCTGACGCAGATCCATGATGCGACGATCAATGCGGCACCCGATCCGCTGCGCGGGGCAACTGTCAACGATGCCGTCTCGCTCGACGAGATCTTGCAGTCCGCGCCGGGGCCGCACCCAAATGGCGGGATCGACCTGACCGACGACGAGTTCGCTTCCTTCCTTGAGGCGGCCCGTGGGTGAGCGGACTGCAAACAGCGGTGGTGGACGCCGACGTGTTCGGCCTCCTGTTCGTTCGGCGCGGCTCGTCGGACCCACGAATCCCTCGATGGCGTGAGCTGCTGACCGGACGGCAGGTGCTCATCTCGTTCCAGACCCGCGCCGAGCTGCTCGCCGGCGCCCTGGCTGACAGCTGGGGTGAGCGCCGCATTATTGACCTCCGAGTGATTCTCGACCGGACCCCGACTATCCGGACCGACAATGAAGTGATCGACGCACATGCGACGCTCGCCGCCGAATGCCGCCGACTCGGCCACGGTCTCCAGGATCCGAGGCATTCGGGTGACCGCTGGGTTGCCGCGTGCGCCGTCGCAAAGGGCGTTGAACTGCTGGCTGGGGATGGGATCTACGTCGGCGCACCCGGTGTGAACCTGCTTCACCGATAAGGTGCTCCGCCGCCGTGACGACCTTCCACGGGCCGGGGTGAACGAGACCTGAAAGACTGATGCCCGTGTCAGAGTCGCGTCGCCTCGTAGCCAAGCTCATGTCGGCCCGCGACGTCCTGCGTGACGCCGGGGTAGGCGTTCTCGAGTACACCGAGCAGTTGACCTACCTGCTGTTCCTCTAGCGTTCTGCTGTCGTTCAACTCGTCAGGCGACAGATTGCCCGCACTCTGCGCGCGGAGGAAGGTGCGTGGTGGGGGTCAGCGGGCCAGGGCGCGGCGGGCAAAGTTGACCTCGGTGGCCACGTGTTCGATCATCTGGGCCACCACCAGGGAACCGTGCCCGGCGTCGTAGCGCACCACCTCGTAGCGGGCATGACGCGCGGCCAAGGCGTCGAGGTAGTTGTCCACCTGGCGGATCGGGCAGCGGGGATCGTTCTCCCCGGCCAACAGCAACACCGGCGCGCGCACAGCGTCGACGTAGGTCAGCGGGGAGCATTCGGAGTAGAGCTCGGGCAGCTCGTCGGGTGACCCGCCGAAGAGCGCGCGGTCATAGGCGCGCAGCGGTTCCATCTCGTCGGCGTAGGCCACCAGGTAGTCGGCCACCGGCACCCCGGCCACCCCTGCCGCCCACCGCTGCGGCTGAGTTCCCAACGCGAGCAGCGTCAGATAGCCGCCCCAGCTCCAGCCCTCCACCACACTCTGCGCCGGATCGGCCAACCCCGAGTCCACCGCCCAGTCATGCACCGCGGCGACGTCTTCCAGCTCGGTGAGCCCGGGACGTCCTTCGATCGCGTCGCGCCAGGCGCTGCCATACCCGGTGGAACCGCGGTAGTTGACGTGCACCACGGCAAATCCGGCGTCCAGCCAGGTGGCCCGCATGGCGGAATAGCGGTCCTCGTCGGCGGAGTGCGGCCCGCCGTGCAGGCTGAACACCGTGGGCAGCGGCCCGTCCGGGGCATCGGCCGGCCGGGCCACCAGGGCGTGCACCCGCCCGCCGGTAGATTCCACCCAAGTGTCCGACACCGGCTGCGACGGCGGCGGGGTCTGCGGCGAGGGCGGGGTGAGCAGGACGGTGTCGGTGCCATCCGGGTAGCGGGCCCGCACCGCCGACGGCTGCTGCGAGCTCGACCAGGAGTACTCCACCGTGCCGTCCGGCCGGGTGCCGGCCCCACCCACGGTACCGGCCGGAGTGTCCAAATTAGACAGCGTGCCCGTTGCGAAGTCGTAGCGATGCAACGTGCTCCGCCCGGCATGGGTGTGCGCCACCAGCAGAGCCGTCCCGTCGGCGTAGAAGTCGGCGCTGAGCTCCCCGGGGAGGTCGATGTGCAGCTCGGTCTGCTCGCCGCTGGCCAGATCCCACACCAGCAGTTCCTCCTTGCCGCGCCGCTCGTGGGTGACCAGCAGTCGGCAGTCACCCGGCAGCGGGGCGAAATCACCGACATCGAGATTCTTGCCTGGACCGTCCCACAGCTCACCGGCGACATCGACGACGGTGCCATCCGGCGCCAACCGATAGACCCGCAGGGCTGCATGCCGGGAGTCCCCGTGCTCGGAGTGACTGATTGTCAGCAGCGTCTCGTCCAGCGACAACGCGCCCACGCCGGCGTACTCGGTGTGCGCGTAGACGACCTTCGCGGGCGCCTCGCCAACCTGCGTCCAGATGGTGGTCGCGTCGTCGGTGGATGCTCCTACCACGGTCACCGTGGCACCCAGCTCCAGACCCGCGGGGTAGCCGGGGTGGACGTCAGTCACCGCTGAAACCGGCGTCCACCCGTCTGGGCGGCCTGCGAACGGTTCGCGTACCCACACCCCGAGCTCATCGCCGTCGGTGTCGTTGAACCACCACACATACTCGCCGTCCGGGCTCAGCGCCACGTCGTGGGTGCCAGAGGGCCGGTCGGTGACCTGACGGCGGACGTCGGTCGCGCGGTCCCAGGTGTAGACCTCGAAGGTACCGGAGGCGTTGGAGACGAACACCGACCGGTCCGGCGCGTGCAACGCCCAGTCCGGCAACGAGATCCGGGCGGCGGTGAACCTGGCCCGCCAGCGGGCCTCCGCGGCGGGGTCGTCGAACAGGGTGGCAGGCACCGGAGCGGCGGGGTGGGTGGCGGAGGCAGTCACACCGGCGATCCTGCCAGGTCGCAGGCCATGCAGATCGAGTACGGCACCTGCAGGTAAGGCGCGAAGATCGGGATGCGGTAGTAGCCGGCCCGCTCGTACACCCGCACCGCGTCCGGCTGGCGGTCACCGGTCTGCAGCAGCACCCTGTGGTGGCCGAGGTCTCGTGCGACGTGGTGGCTGGCCTGCAGCAGGGCGGTCGCCACACCTAGTCCGCGGTGGGATTCCAGGACGAACATCCGCTTGACCTCGATGGCCGAACCGAGCAGGCGCAGTGCGACGTGCCCCACCGCGCGGGCGGCGGTGTCCAGGGCTAGGGCGGTCCAGGCCACCGTATCGTCCTCCACTGCGAACGCCGACTCGGGCACGGAACGATCCGCATAGCGAGCGGACATTTCCGTTCCCATCGCCGATCGCAACGCAATCGCCTCGGGGTGGTCCCATTCGACTGGCCGGATCTGGATCGTGGAGCGGGTGGCCGGTGGCGGATTACTGGGCATGACCGAGCAAGCCTAACCGCGGCGTCGTGGACCCGGCGCGGGCCGGCATGTCCCCCGGGGGTCACCGGCGTTCGCGGAGGTGGGTGCGTTGTCCGTCGTGGTCGAAGATGCCCAGCATTTCCGCCGGCCCGCCGCGGGCCCCGAAGGCGTGCGGAATCATGGTGGAGAACCCCGCCGCCTGGCCTGCCTCGACCACGATGGTCCGCTCGCCCAGCAGCAGCACGATGGTTCCGGACAGCACGGTGAACCAGTCCCTGCCGGGGTGGACTGCCAACTCGCCGGTGCCGCGCCGTGGTTCCGGCTTGGTGACGCGCATCTTCGCGACGGTCGTGCCGTGCGGCCCGGGGTCCCGGCTGAGCATCCAGGTGGTCACCCCCCGCTGGGCATCGTGCTGCGGCCTGATCACGACGTCGTCGTCGGCGACGAATTCCACCAGCTGATCCAGGGTGGTCCCCAGGGCTTGGGCGATCGAGCTGAGCTGGTCGAGGCTGATGCGTCGGTGGCCCGTCTCGATTCGGCTCAGGGTGGACGGGCTGAGGTAGCAGCGGGCGGCCAGCTCGTCGAGCGACCAACCCAACGCGACGCGCAGCCCCTTGATCCGCTGACGGACTACGCCGTCGAGATCACGGCGTTGCGCCATACGCAAGAGCCTTCGCCCTGCTCCAGCGCCTCGAGGCCGCCGAAGTGGTCGCGGCCGACATGTCCGAGCTCCTGCTGCACCGTCTGGAGAGCACAGCCCGCACCCTCGGTGTGGCCGACCGGGTCCACACCATCGTGGCGGACTTGGACGCTGTGTGGCCGGCGTTCGGCACCGTCGACCTTGTCTGGGCGTCGTCGTCGCTGCACCACATGGCGGAACCCGATCGCGTCCTCACCGAGGTCCGCACCGTGCTCCACCCCGGTGGGCTCCTGGTCGTGGCCGAGACGGACTCCTTCCCACGCTTCCTGCCCGACGACGTCGGCCCCGGACTGGAAGCGCGCTGCCACGGCGCCCTGGCCGGCGAACGTGCCGCTGCGGTTCCGCATCTCGGTTCGGACTGGCGTGCACGCCTGGTCGGCGCCGGCTTCACCATCGAGGCCGAGCAGACCTTCGCCATCGACTTGACGCCCCCGCTGCCCGCCGCCACCGGCCGCTACGGACCCGAAAGCCTCCTGCAGCGCGACGACCTCACCGTCCGCACCGCGCGTACGGTGTGGGTGGGCAGGCGGCCGTGAGCACCTAGCCAGGGGCTTTCGCGGGAAGATAGGTATGAACGGTGGCCCGTGCTACCCGCGTCTCGCGGTGACAACATTCTCCGGCGCGGGCTTCGTCCCAGGCGATCCAGTGGCCGGGGATATCGGCCGCTGGTCAGGGCCTTGGTCCACTGGAGTCGGGGTGACAGGATTTGAACCTGCGGCCTCTTCGTCCCGAACGTCTTGAACAGGTTGGTTCTAGCGTACCTACGGGTGTCACACGACCCGTTCGAGCCATTCATGACGTCCTCGGGGTGATTCTGGGGTGATCGCCCGCGCGACAGTGTGGTCCTAGATTCCGTTGCTGACTCACCGCTTGTGCATGCGGTTATGCAGCGTCTCAAGTCGTTGCCGTCGGACGCTGCGGTTGTCGTCGCGGCCACCGCTGTTGAGCAGGCGTGCAGTAATCCGTTTCGGACCCATGACGGTCAGCTCGTGCGCTGCGGGAGTCGCTATGCCTCGGTGTGCCCGTCCTGCTCGCGGCTGGCGGTGGGCGACTGGTCAGCGATCTTCCGATCGGGGATCTTCGAGGCCGCACCCGGGGCGTTCCAGTTCCTGTTCGTCACCTTGACCGCGCCGAGCTTCGGCCGCATTCACCACATCCCGAAGGCAGGTGAGTGGCGGCGGTGCGACTGCGGCTCCTACCACCGCCCCGAGGACGATCACCTACGCGGCGTGCCTGTGGACGTCGAGGAGTACGACTACTTCTCCGCGACGGCATGGAACCGCGACATCGGCCTAATGTGGGCCAACACCCGCCGCGTCCTCGCAGATTTGTTGCCGGGAATGACCTTCGCGAAGGTCTACGAGATGCAGGCACGGCTCGCGTTGCATGCTCACGTGATCCTGCGCGTACCGGCCGACGTGCGGATCAAGGAGGAGGAGATCGCCGCGGCAATCGGCCGGGTCACGGCAGTCTCGAAGATCGACGGCATTGTCTGGAGTTGGGGTAGTCACGGCGTCGACGTCAAACCGCTGACAGCAACCGAGCTGAACGAGCGCGGCGGTGTGTTCGTACGCACTACCGGCTACATGGTCAAGATGATCAGCTACGTTGCCAAGGCGATCCACACGACCTCGGTGGGTAAGCACATGCACGAGATGCGGATGCGCGAAGCGGCGTGGTCGATGCGCTGTGACCGCTGCCCCGAGCCGAATGCCCTCGGTTGGAGTGGGCGCTGCTCCGCGTTGCTCCATTCCCGGATGGGTGCCCGCCAGGTCTTCGTCACCACCTCGCGATCAGGCAAGGACAGAGCAGGGTGGTCGCTGACCAAGCTGACCAGAACCGCCTTGCGTGCGGTTCGCCAGCAGTGCATGGCCTCGAAGTCGTCCACCGACTACGAGACCGCGGTGCTGACCGCCGCCGCCAGCAAACGGTTCCTACAGAACCGGCTCGCCAAGCCATGCCCAGCCCCAGCGCCTGAGCCTCGGTCGGCTGGGCCACCTCCGTTCAGGCCTTGCCGTTACCGTCGGACGAAGCGACGTAGGACCGGGACGCCGCTTGACGCTGCCCGGCGGTCGGCCATCGTCGGCGAAGTCCAGCGTCGACGGTGGGGCGTGCCTCTGTCTGAGCCCGAGGGCCGCTGGAGCACTCGATTGACCTTACGACGGTCTCAGGTGGACGCTCGGCGCTTTAGACCAGTAAGGAAAATCTGGGGAAAGCGCCGAAGTCGCCGCCCGAGCCGAACGGACTCAGACTGAGGCCAGTCGTCTGGTGCCCGGCGCAAACGGGTTCTCGCTGGGGTGGCGGAAGCCCGCAAGGTCGGCGATCTCTTGTACGGAGAGACCACGCTTGCTCAGACCGTCGCCGATCGCCCGCGGAAGCTCAGGGAACTCGCGTGCGAGGAACTCGCTCTCCGGTTCCTTCGTGCGCCAGCCACGGGCGTTCATCGACTTGTAGAACGTGGTCCGGTCGGCGGCGGTGACGAAGCCCAGCCTGTACGCACGTTCAAGGAGCGCCTGCATGGATACGCCCCACTCGCGTTTGAGAGCGACCAGCGTACCCATATCGATTCGGCGCATTTCAGCTCTGATGACGGCTTCGGGCATCAGAAACTCGGCGGCGAACTCGTTCGCCTGGGTCTCCATGTCCTCGGTCGGTGTGCCCGTGTGAAGCACAAGGTGACCCAGCTCGTGCGCCAGAGTCAGTCGTTTGCGATCGGTCGTGCTGTCGCGGTTCACCAAGATGACCGGGTGGTCGTCGACCCATTGCGAGAGGCCGTCGATGCGTGGTGTGCCGAAGTCTTCCTCGAACACCAAGCAGCCCGCTGCTTCGACCCAGCGGGTGACATTGACGACAGGCCCGATGGGCATGCGCCATTGAGCACGAACCATTCGCGCGGCATCGTCCGGCGAGGTGAACTCGGCATCGAAGGGCTGCACGAAGTTCTCCGAGTGCAGCGAGATCTCCTCGAAGAGATACGAGGCGTGCAGCCGCAGCAGATTCAGACGGGCTTCCGCCTTCCGCCAAAGCGATGCCTTTGTAGTCTTCAGCCGCCGCATATGGGCGTCGACGGCGAGCGCGCCGCGATACTTCGCTCCGTGCTTGAGCAGGCGGTCAGTTACGCCGAGCGCTTCGCCGAGTGCGGTGATCATCGCGTCGTCCGGCTCGCGGTCTCCTGACTCGTATCGGTTGATGGCCACTTGAGTGACGCCGACCAACTCGCCGAGGTCAGCTTGTGTCAGACCTCGTGCCTTTCGAGCGACCGCGATGAGGTCGCCGAGGCCGCTCATGACCCGTCCGACTCGCCTGTCTCGTTCTCCTCGCCCAGCTCGCCGAAGTCGACAGTCGGAAGGTCGGGAACATCGATCGGATTCCAACGAATCGAGGTAGCCCCGGCAGCGGGCTCGTCGAGCTCGATAGCCCAGATTGGATTGTCCTTGCCGTCCCTGTAGGACAGAACTGGCGCCTTCACCTCGCGCAGCTCGTCGTCCCAACGGTAACCCGCCGCGAGCGTGATTAGCTCAAGGCCGTCGAGCGCCTGGTTGTTGTCCTGAAGCCAGAACTGCAATGCAGTCTGCGTCGGGTAGGTGCCGATGCGGTTGCCACGCCGGTGTCGCTTGATGCGGAGCAGGAAGTTGGTGCCCACCTGGATCTGCCGCGTCGGGCCTTCATCGTGAACCACTGAAGCGGGATCGCCCTCGACGGCGGAGACGAGGTGTGCCCAGATGCGGTCATGGATCAGGTTTGACAGGCAGCGACTGTGCATGGTCGGGAACCAGGCGGGTCGCCACGCCCGCATCTCGGCGACGTCGGTACGTGCCGACACGACCGAGCCAGAGAACGCCACGAGGAACTTATCGCCAAGGCCGGAGAGCACTGCGTCGGGTACCAGTGGTGAAATCATACCGGAAAATATACCAGCCTCATCCGGCGCCACAACGCGGGCTGGGTGCGACACGCCGGACTCGACAGCGGGGTGCACATTGGCGCAGTCCAGAAAGCCCGCCCTCCTGGCTTAAGAGGTGGGCCGGACGACGGGCGCCCCGCCAGGCCTACGCAGCCTCCGTCACCGCATCGCTTATCTCGACGGTGCGAAGGATCGTGGCGGCGGCGCTGGATGCGCTCGCCGGAAGCCTTAGAACGCCCGGCAATTGATGTGGCTGGTGATGCTGATGTTACTGGTGTGTCGCTACGGGTAGGGGCACGGACCCGACTTGATCATGGGATTGCTGACGTCCCGACGATCACCTGGAGGGTCCGTGCCCCTGCTGCCAGCATCCTTGACCGAACCCCTGTGGGTCCAGGTCGCCACGCTGTTGAATGACCAC
>JAABUP010002025.1_pt1 | contig 40865 bp, 40 predicted proteins | sample 5559201 | NCBI WGS metagenome assembly JAABUP01 (sample SAMN10711887, study PRJNA513373) | rock metagenome | isolation source: Antarctica rocks | place: Antarctica | reverse complement strand
CCCTAAGACTAAAGCACATTATCTTTTCACTTCTGTATGAAGCTCTTCTTTTTCTCTTCATAGTATTCTTCTTGTATTTAGAAATTATCAATTGAGCATCAGTCTCATTGCAAACCTGTGACACAAACTGCTCAATATTTGAAGAAATATTAATGTCTTTAATTGTGACCTTGTTAATATGCATGACAGTATTGATTAAATGATATTTTTCTTTCTGTGATTTTCAAACAAGAAACCATGGGTTTTGATATGATCCTTAACATGGTTCAAGAATGTCAGAATCTAGTCACTTCTTCAGCATGTTAATGAGTTTTTCTTTTAATGCTTTCAGTACTTGAAATTCAGAAATCTGTCATGTCTTATGTGATATTGTTTGAATCTTCTAAGACGAAACAACTTCTGGTTGTAATCTTCTGAGATGACTGAAATGTCATGACAATGTACTTTTTTAATTGAATAACACTGTCATCAGGATTTCTCACTCAGCTGATGTCAATTACAATTCAATCTTTAGATTTGCGACATTTTCAGAAGTCATTCTAATGTCTCACTTGATGTCAGAAAACTTTAAGGTAATTAAATGATTATATGAATCTAGATTTGGTTCTTGTCACAGAATCAGTGCTAGTCTTTTCTTGAGAATCTTCTCTTTTCAGTTTATTACACAGATTGAACATTCTCTGCTGAGATCTGCTTGATTTACTGGCTGAACTTTGTCTGCTTTGCATTTGTATGTAGCATGGGCCTGACTGCAAAAAACATCAAATTCTGAGTCTCATCATCTTGATAAATGTGCACATCTGTCTATAACTGAAGCAGTTGATTGAAATATAAGTGTTATATTGTTTAAACTGTGATTTCTGACTGTCTGATTGACTGTGTGATTGTTTTGTGACTGTGATGAACTTGTGGGTTCAGACTTGTGAGTTTATTCTATTAATGCCGGCAAATTCTGTACTGCTGCGTCGGTGACCCTAAAACTTGAATTTCGATATTCTGACTGACAATGACAAGTAACACATCAGTCTTGTTGCTCATTAGTCTTTTTTCTTCTTGAATTCAGCCTTTAAAAACAAATGCAACAAGAATTTGGTCTTTGAGCCTCTTCTGACAGCCTGAAACTTTACTTTTCTATCATTGTGCAGGCTGCTAATTTCAATATTCACTATGCTGAACAGATCTGATTGTGTCATCATTGATGTTGCTGCTTGATATGACATGTCAAGAATCATGAGCTGACTCACTTTCTTTACAATTAGCAAGGATTGCAATACTTCTATTGAGTCAATTTGAATCTCAACATTCTCACAAATGTCACAAAGCACAGTCTTTTGATCATTGATGTCAATCAATTGCAAACAGCCATCTACTGTATAAGAAACATTGAGTTTCTGAAGAATGCATTCTTTGACAAGATTCACTTCTGCACTGATGTTGATCAATGCTGATACTTGACCTTCTTCAACCTTCACAATTGTTCTTAAACTGGTGAACAAGTAAAGAACATTGAATAACAGAAATGTTTAAAGACTGTTGATGTTGACCTTCTCAGTCTCTGAAATCTTGAATATAATGTCTGATTTGTCTGATTTAAACATTAGTTTATGCGTCACTGATCTCAATGTCAATATATTCTCAACAGTTATGTCTGACACCACAGCTCAAAGTATCTTCTGCACAACTTGAGTAGAATTCTACTCTGTCATCTGTCAAAGAACATTCATTAACTTCACATTCTTGATCTTAAGCACACTCAAAGCATTGCGGCTTTTTCAACACTTTCTGACTCAAAAAACCTAATCATTGACCTGCTGTCTTCTTTATCCTCATTCATTGTCTTATTGCTATCTTCATTCATACTTAATTCATTGTGTTGCACCTCAGAGATCACAACTTGTGAAGTTTGTCATTCATCAGAGTGTAGAATTTTTAATGTAGAAAGGTTCTGTTTCTTCTGAGCTTGCTGCTTTGTGATCTTCACCTTCTGCTTCAGAATCTCATGAGAACATTCTTGTGGTTGTTTGTTCTGACTTTTCTGTGATGCTGTTGTCAGACCAGAACTATCTGCACTCAGAACTTAATATTTAAATGTAAAGAATAGATCATCCTCTTCTAAATCACTGTCAGAATTGCATTGTAATTCAATTGAGTTCACTTCATGATGATCAGCCTGAGTCTTGTTCTGTTTTTCTTTTTTCTTCAGTAACAACTGCATGAAATTCAATTGCTGCATTGAGGAATTTAATGACATAAGAGTATTGTCTCTGTCTGATAAGTCTCAAACAATACACAATCTCTTGTTCAGATGTATCTTTTCTGCCTTGATCAACTTCAGAAGATGTGAACATATTCTTCAATGATGACCTCATTCAGTGCAAAATTGACAGACATTATGATCACTTTTCTGTTCTGAAGTTCTGTCTTATGTTTCTTGCTGGTTTGTCTGTATTGATGTCACACTATGTTCATAATTTATTGATGATGAATATGATTGTGAAGGATAGCTTTGTGACAAATATAATTGATATGACTTGAAAGAAGCAGAATGAACAGCTGTTGTCATGACTTTGTTTATCAAATGCTCACAGTGATCAAGCTTAACTTGCAATGACAATGTCAAGTTCTGAAACTTTGTGACTAACTCATCAATATTAAACTCAGACATGATAATAAATCTGATATGTGTAGTGAATGCTCCCTTATTAATTGCTGTTGTTTCTTCTCACTGCTGATTTATTAACTTTTGCAGAGTTTTCATGCTATTGTTATTATCACACAACATATTCAGACTCTTCTTCTCTTCACACATTTGCTCTGCTGTCTTCAACACAACATTTAAACAAAATGTGTCTGAAACTGACGTCTTTATTCCAACCTGCTTAACTATCTTTGTCTGCTTCTTCTTCAGCAATCCTTTCAGAAACCATAAGCATGCAGTATAGTTATTGAGTTCTTGTTTTGTGATCAAACAACTCAATATGACGCAATATTGAAGGCAATAAGTACAAAGGTCTTCCTTGCTGAAGAATTGCTTGTATTGCTCAAGATATGCATGCAAATAGTATTGTTGCTTGATATTCTGCTGTATATAGTCTTTCTGCAGACGTTCTTTGAGTTGCTTTCAATTTCTGCTCTTATATTCTGACAGAGATTTGATATGCTCACTGATAAGATTCTTACAACATAATGACAAGTGCTGCATCATGAGCTTCTCAATAAAGCCATGATCTTGACAGGTATTCTCTCATGTCTCAAGAAAGTCTGTGACATTCATGTCATTAAAATGTGAGACTTCTGTTGATTCAGAAGTAAAAATAAACATATACATAATGAGTTGCTGCATGACTAAGAGACTTGAAGGTGTGCTCTTGATTGACTTGTTCAAAGAAAAAGAAGAAGATTTTTGAGAATCTGACATATAGTTGAAACCGCATTGTATGTATGAAATGAACTGAACAAGTACAATGATAGTAAGCTGTTGCTGTCACAAGAGAAATTGTAATAATGAAAACTGATACTGATATGAGGATCCTGTCTTTTTTAAAGCATAATGACATCAGTATATTTGCTTCATTTTCACCTTCTGAAGTAGCTCTCATTGCTTTTTCATTTCAGGAAATAACAATTTCCCCCTTAATAAATCTTATTTAGGTAGTGGCTTTTCAAGGTCAAATAAGGTGCTCACTTCAAATTCTGTTTGCTTGTGGTGTTGTATTGCTCTGTGATTGCCAGTTGTTAAGAAAATGACTGTTTGTCTTGTTTCTAGATAATGACAATAGACTCACAACAAGAATGATTATAAAAGTTATTTGCATGATGATGTGCTCACTGATCTGATAAAGAAGACAAAGTAGTAATCTAAACAAGAAGGGCCTATCTAGAACTGTTTGAAACAAGTGCTGTCTAATGAACTTGAACCCCCTGTGTGTTGTACATGATTTTCCTCTTTTTATATGGTGAAGTTTTTCAATTTAGCTCTTCTTTGCTTTCTTTCACCATACACCCTTTTTGTTTTTACAACACTACAAGATTTATAAGAGTATAGATACAGAATATATGATTAATGACTTGAATAATGAGATTAAGACATCAGAAAGAGGTCAATTAAAACTTTAAGAGGTTCTTAAGTTACTATGAAGTTAATACTATAGCTTGAAAGAGAATATGAAGGCTCAGCAGTGTGATTCAGAGGTTAAAAACAGAGTAGTATGGCTATAAATATGAGAACTGATGAGAGTTATGTCTATAATGAACAAAAAGAATGCAGAGAACCTTATGGTGAAGTACTAAGCAATTGAGAGTGTTGATGATGACAACAAGGTGACATAGTGATGATGACAGTGAGGTGACATAGTGATGACAACAGCAAGGTGGCATAGTCTAGAATCTAGCCTAAGGATGACAGGGAGCTACCTAACCACCATACTATATATGAATATAATGAATTACTATACAAAATCAACGACATGCTAGCAAGTGACGCGTCGTGTTTTGATTCTACTAACACGCCATACAAATTGAGCATAGCGTGTGTATGGACTTCATACTATTGCTTAGGTGCAGACAGTAGTGCGGACAGATTAAATGCGGCCCGTATTTTCAGATATCACTGTATATTGACGTCAAAGAATGTTGAAACTCTAGACAGAACCTGAAATCGGTCTCTCTCGCCATGGCCGCCAAATCCGAAGAGAAGGCTCAGACAAGTAAACTGAATCAGCAACCTCTACAGGAGAGCCGTGCACTGACATATCGTAGTTGATCTTGCGGCCTTGTCAGTTCAGCAGCTCAGCTCCGTAAAGAAGCAGCTCGACGATGAGCTGGAGCACCTCACGAATTCCTTCACCAAGCTACGGGCGGCGCAAGCAAAGTTCCGGGAATGTTTGACATCGGTCAGTGAAGGCATATCGTCCAAGACGGCTGGTGAGATCACATGGGACCCAGGTGTATGGTCCATTCTCACGGCTCCAATGACGCAGGCAAAGCCATACTGGTGCCCCTTACAACTTCCCTCTACGTTGCCGGAGCTCTTGCGGATACGGATAGGGTCATCGTCGACGTAGGTACTGGCTTCTATGTGGAGAAGGTACGGCTAGACTCCAGACTTGAGCAACAGCCACAGTTGACATATCCCGCAGAGCACGAAAGATGCCACGGACTTCTACAATGGAAAGATTGAAGAGCTCGCGAGCAATCTGAAGGACCTTGAAAGTATTGTGCAAGGCAAATCGAACAACCTTCGCGTGGTAGAAGACGGTATGTCCCACGCAGCTCGGGAAAGAACCTAAAAGGAACTGACGGCAGAGGCAGTGCTCCGACAGAAGGTAATGAGCAATGACAATAGTGGTGCAGCGCTTACAACGTAAATCTCAAGTGTACCATATCACGCATAAGATCTCTTCAAGGGAGAATCTGGCTACTGCACGGTATCCTGCTGGACGTGTTGACCAACAGAGTTGTGTATGATCGCAGTGGTGACTAGCAACTATGAAAGGAAAGGAGTCATCTATTCATTGCTATGGCAAGGTTGTGAGATCAAACTCTCAGGAACGCCATCCGCGTAATGAGTAGCAAGTTTGATCCAAGGATGATTAATCCCTCTTGAGGTCTAGCAATTCTGCAACTTTCCCTACTTCCGTCAAGAAGTCATGGAACCCTGCGTCAGGCCCTGATGTCAACGTCCGAACGTCCTTCGGAAAGAATGTGTTCGAACACGCCCTCCAGTTTCCAGCCTCTCCAATGCCCAGGTGAACGTTCTGGCCCAAGATCATATCCCATTCTTCGTTGAAGAATGAACCTCCCCAGGTCGTGACAGTGGCGGGCCCGTCTGGGGATTTAGTAGCCAACCCTGAACCAGATGTTGGGAATTGTTGGTATTTGGCTATTTCGAACAAGTAGGTAGAGTTCTTGAGCCTATACCGAAACCCGGTTTTTTGGATGAATGTCATCACTGGCGGACTGGTCGGGAAATGCACCAGCTGCTGGGTTTTAGTGGCCGGCGTAGGTCGCGCGGAATCCGCATCGAGGTGGATGCCTTGGGCGAACTCTTTGATCTCTGGCGCGACTTTTGCCTCATCCAGACCGTTATCAGCAGTGATCTGGAGCTGCCACGAGGCGCTCCTGTACATGATGATTAGGTCACTAGGTTGCCAGAAGCGGTGCGAGTAATACTGACCCTTCCAATGCAACAAGATTCAAATCTAGAGGTGGCGAGGTTGAAAGTCCGCCTGTCTCGACGCCCGCACCTTCCAATCTTATCCATCTCTTACGACCTATCTCGAAGTCGCCATTTACTGATGCTTTGCTAAACTCGATCTCTAACCGGAGCAATCCGTCTGCTGCCACAGCAGCAAACTCGAACATAGCAGAATATACGGGCTGAACGTCTTCCAACGAGGACGTCATTACGTCTATGGGGGCAAATAGCTTTGTTGCTTGCTGGCATCGAGATATGAGATCACTCTCACCGTCGCCTCCATCCAGGCTAATCCACGCTGTTAGTTCGGAGCCACATCTGGAAGACAACGATCTCGACGTACTCTTTGATCAGGTGCCCGGCTGTTGTAGAACTTCTCAGCATCTGCATGAATTCTTCAAGTGAGTGTCTCGAGTCGCTTGGCTTCTTGTAGACAGAGAGTACGAACGACCCGAAGTGGACTCGCATGCGGACATGTCCGCGATAATAACGTACACTCGAAAGACTATCGATGACCGCCCGTTGTATACAAGATTCGTTGGCTGAAAGGAGTTTCGGCCTCAACTGGGCCCATTGACCTAGCTCTTCCTGTGACAAGCACTGTCCGACCAGCAGCGGCTTCACTGGCTTGCCAGCTACTGAAGACTGGCTGTCTATCAGATCAACCTGTTTCTTGACAGTTGCCAGCGTCGGTGGTACGAGCAGATACAGTCGTGTTGGCCTATTGCTTCGTGATCCCAGCTCGAACACAGTTGTACGGATTCGACGGAGAGCCTCCTGGACAGCTTTAGGGTTATTAGAGAGGACTTTAAACATGGAGCTTTCTGTATCAAAGATGATGTGGCACTGATAAGCCATGCGAACGGGATCGAAAGCCTCGAAACTTTTTCCAAAGACCTCATCTGGACGTATCTGATTCGCCGGCCATGCGAAGAACCCCTGCCACCAACGCCGTCAACCACAGTCTAATCCGGAACATGACGCGTCTAACGAAATGACGTGTAAGCACATCCGGGGAGAGATGACTCACATTAACGAGGAAGATCGCGCTGTCCTCTGGCGCCTGTCGGTACTTCTGCTTTACCGCCTCGTTTTGCATCTTTATGTCTAACATTTTTTGTTTGTTTTCTGAGTTAATGTGAACCTTAGTAAAGCCAACGTTACTGCTGTCAAGGCTGGATGATCTCGGGCTACGTTTGATCCATCTCATGAGCTCCTCTTTGACTGCGACGACTTGATCTTGATTACCCCATATGTGCAGACGCTAACATAGCCGCGTCAGCTCATCTATCCAGACTTGAACATCAGACCTGGAAATCTCAGTCCTGCGTACCTGGTCCGAGTAGCTCTTCGGCGGCTGTATGAAGGCGCCAGTCTTGATCCCTATGTCTTCAAGCACTGCGTAAGGCTTTGCTTGTGTTACACCTGATGTTGGTTGCGTTTTCTTGAAGAGGCTGGCAAAAGTAAGGGTCAATTCCAAAGATTCTTGACTCGCACAAGGATTCACCTTCGGTCTATTTGGTCGTAACTCGTCGGTAGGTCATAAAAACCTGTCACCAGAACGTCAGATATTTCTCAGGGTTGATATCACAATGTGATTATTGACCTGTCCAGGGTTGGCCTATCCTCCAGGCTGCTTTTGCGTCACTGTCTCGTTCGACCGAGAAGGTGTTCTTGAGATGACGATCCTTGTGTATATGAGCACTTATATGCGCTCTCGCTTTGTGGCCGGAAGTCGTGTGCTTTGCGTTGGGTCTGCTGGGACCGCGGGATAGTTGTGCTTTGGGTCCCCGGGCCACAGAAGGCTTGATATTTGGCTCGTCGAGATCTTGCGATCCCTCAGATTCTTCCGAATCTTGCAATGGTTGGCCATTGTTGTCGAGTTGCCACTCTAGGACAAGGCTATCATCAGCGATGAAGTTCCTAAAGGCCCTGCCAAGGAAAAGCCTATGAAAGCTCGAGCATACGAAGCGTCGGGACGTACCTCTGGCATTGGTTCTCTCGTAACTCCTGAAGCGTAAGTTAGCAAAGCTTTCCGACACTGTAGTAACAATGATCTGACCTACTCCATGTTGCTTGTCGGGTATGCTGAGTGTCGCGGGGAAAGGATTATGCCGCAGTGTCGGGTTTGCCAATTCCTGACTTTGTATTTTCCAACTTCTCAGAAGTTGAAAGGTGCCCTTTGTATTAACACAGTTTAATGGTGTACATTCACTTGACTTATCCAATCCAAATGTGATAGCAAACGTCCGTTGAGGAGCTTTGCTATGTTCGGATTCCGTATGAGCTCCTCTCGTTGTGCGTTGTATGAGCGGAAATAGTCCCTTACAATGGGCAGCGGCATTGACTGACTGCGCCTTGCCGATGATGACGCCTTAGGGCATGTAGGAAGAAGACTCTGGCCTTCAATAGCCTAGGGCATATCATTAAACTGGATCGGAGATTGAAAGATAGGAAGCAGATTGAACAGTGACCTACTTGTAATAGGACCTAGTCAGGTGTTCAGAACACTGTCATTTGTAAAGGTGAAGTAGGGAGACTTGTGTTATGGACCCTCGGTAGCCAATTGCGTACAGCTTACAAACAGCAGCATTGAAGGCATCACAGTAACGGAGCACAAGCTTGAGAAGACACAATACATTCAAGAATGCAACATGTACCTCAACAGGCTCTACTATTGCCTGAAAAGGATTTAGGATTCCACCCGATGCAGTGTATGTAATCAGGATTCCACTCATTCGACAGGCCGGCCACATCGTATCACTATCACGGTTTCAGGGAAATAATGGTCTGCCATTGTGACTTGGTTCACCGGTACGCAATCATCGTGGTTTTCCAGGCCGACCAAAGCTGTCGCGTCCCGTACTTTTACTCGATGTCCTAAAGTAAGGTGAGTGGCTTGCCATACCTGGCTGGTCGACACTGAGCACGGTCTAGAAGGTAGTCAAGTAGAAGACTGGTTCGACAACATGTCCCCTTTGCAGCCTTGCAGTTCAACTATCATATTCGACGAAACGTTACAAAGGCAATAAGCCCAGTAAGGCTGTACAGGGAGGGGGCTTCCCTCGGTAGGCTCCCTTAGCGCGACACGCGGCGCGTCGGATCGCGAAATCAGATTATGGAAGTGATGATCTGGGATATCATCGAGTCAACAAATTATTAGAAGCTCTGACATGTTTTTGTAACAGCTGATACTACACTTTACTAAATGACACCGCGGGCAGCAAGGAACGGGTTCAAAGCCAAGGGAAGCACAGCGGAGAGGGCCCGGCAGTACTTATCCGGCGGCGGGGTTATGAGAGAGGATTCAGACGATGAACTTGGTCTTGAGGATCATCCATGGGAGTGGATCTTTCAAGACGCCGCCGCGCAGAGTGGCTACGACCCCAATTTCGCATCAAACATCTCGAAAGCTGGAGCAGCGCCATCAGCAATCCAAGGCAGTGATATATTTACGTTGGGCAAGAAGGAACCCTCACGGAGGGATATGCGCCCAAAAAGACAGATCATAGGTGCCCGAATGGGAGCTTTCGAATGCAAGATTGGCGATTGCGTCCTTCTGAAGGCAGAGGGAACCAATGAGGCATGGATAGGCCTGATATGCGAGTTTCAAGAAGTGGAGGGAGATGATGGCAAGGTTGCAACCTTCATGTGGTTTTCCACGGAAAAAGAGATCAGAAATAAGCAAAAGAAGAGATCGGACTCGATGCAGGTATCTGTGAAGCTTGAACACTGTCGATTGGCAAATAATCTGACGATGTGAGGTAGAACGAAGTGTACATCACGCCATCATGGGATCTCAATCCGTTGGCTTCAATCAACGGCAAGGCATCAATAGTGTCCTCAAAGACGTTCCTATCCCGGTTTCCCACAGGAAAGGTCCCGAAGTCTTCCAGAGAGAATGGCAAAATCTTCATTTGCAGGAGAGGGTGCAATACGAGAACAGCGACATACACTGAGGAGTTCGACTGGGAGAACATCTATCGAGGCTCTCAACAAGATGTCTTTGCGCTTATCGAACGAATCAAGCGGGAGACAAAAGCCACGAGAAAACGGCGGGAAGCGGAATCGTCTCAAGAGCACGAGATGTTTGACGTAGGTGTCCCACACGCGCTGCCTCAACTCGAAGCTGATTCTCGTAGTTGATAGAAGAGGACGCCGAGGCTTCGTCTCCAAGGACTCCAAAAAAGAGAAGGACATTAGCATTAGCTTCAACTCCGAATTCGAAGACTTCCATCCATAATCCACCACAATTCACCACTCCCACACACAGACGGTGAGTCTTGTTCTGGTTCTTGCCTAAGGCCACGTGGAACCCTGACCAAGTCCAGTGTTATAACCAAAAAGCCTCTTGAATTCACCCCGCTGGGCACGAGGGTCCTCTCACCGGGCCATGTATCCTCCCCTTTCCAGATTGCACGGTCGAAGCTCCACGTGTCATCGGTTCCTCCCACTTTGCCTTGTAGAGAGCTGGAGTTCGCAACCGTCTATTCCCATCTAGAGACTGCGATATCTGATGGCTCAGGTTCGTGCATCTACATCTCAGGCACGCCAGGGACTGGGAAGACTGCAACAGTTAGGGAGGTTGTAGCGCAGTTGAACGCATCTGTTCTTGCCGAGGAACTTGATGACTTCATTTTCGTCGAGATCAACGGTATGAAGGTCACCGATCCCCACCAAGCATACTCGTCGCTCTGGGAAGCCTTACGTGGAGATCGAGTCAGCCCTTCGCATGCCCTAGATCTGCTGGAGCGGGAATTCGGGAATCCTAGTCCACGACGAGTCCCTTGCGTGGTTTTGATGGACGAATTGGATCAGCTGGTAACGAAGAACCAGAGCGTAATGTACAACTTTTTCAACTGGCCAGGGCTGCGGCACAGTAGGCTGATTGTCCTGGCTGTTGCCAACACAATGGACCTGCCGGAGCGAACGCTGAGCAACAAGATCAGCAGTCGATTAGGTACTTCGGGACTCTTCTCACCCCAGCCATGATTACTGACCATTGACACAGGCTTGACGAGAATCACATTTCCTGGTTATACGCACGAGCAGCTCATGAAGATCATACAATCCCGCTTGGAAGGGGTTCCGGGCAATATAGTCGAGTCTGATGCGATCCAATTTGCCAGCCGTAAAGTAGCGGCAGTAAGTGGAGATGCACGTCGCGCTCTGGATATTTGTAGGAGAGCCGTGGAGATCGCGGAGACCGAGAGTGCAGCGCAAGAATCACTACCACCAACCCCGAGCAAGAAAGTCAAACCTGACCCTACGTCTAGTCGAGGCTCGGATAAACGAGCGGGTACAGTCACGATAAGCACGATCAAGCAAGCTATCAACGAAGCCACGACGAGCCCGCTCCAGCAGTATTTGCGCCACGTTCCATTATCTTCAAAGCTCTTCCTGGCGGCTCTATTGGCGCGGACACGAAGAACAGGCGTCAGTGAAAGTGTACTGGACGAAATCGTCGAAGAGGCGAAGCGTATCGGGAACCTCGCCGAGTCCAGTCACATACGTGATTTTCTGTTGGCGGAAGCAGCATACTCTAATCCTGAGATCAGCTTTGCGAAATCATCGAAGCTGATGACCAAAGCGCCTCGAGTACTTGCCATGGGTGGGGCGTCAATGGAATTGATGGAAGCGGGAATCATCGACTTGGAAGCCCGGAGAGGAGAAAGAACTGGTAAGATACGCCTTCACGTTGGAGAGGAAGAGATCAAACTCGCATTGAAGGACGATTCCGAAGCGCGAGGACTTGGCTTCTCGACATAGGTAGATCAATTGGTATACAGCTTCCCACTTTGACGCTTTTACCATGCCATCCTATTGAGTGTTCTATGTGAACGCCGTGCATCATTCGATGCGCCACTATCCGGCTCAACGCCATCTTTGCACACAACCGACTAGAACTTTTGTCTGCCCAATGTTGGTTTCCATTCGAGCGGATGACTCTCAGGAGTGGCATTCTCGTCCTGCTTCCACACTTTGACTGCGATAGAAACGGCGGTCAGCACCAGATGTAAATCACGATTGCGAAGTTCAACGTACTCGTCTTGTCCGCTTCTCCGCAGATCAAGCGCAGACCGGTGCGGTCGTAGGTAGAGCTCATCAACCCAGCTTCGGCGTCGAGAGAGCCAGGCTGAGCGGTGGTATCGAGGGATTGAAACCTGTGTCCCGTCTTCCAGTCCCAGAAGCTGATAGACCCATTGTCTCCTTGGGAAGGGTTAGTCAAGTTCGACTGCAAGGAAGACATTGGTACACACCTCCCGAAAACAACACGTTGTCTTCGTTCACACTTAATGTATTGATGATGGAATTTTGTCCGTCGAAGTTCTGCATGAAAGCCCCTTCTGGACACTTCCATTGTTTGATGCTTCCAGTGCTGCCGCTAGCGAATGTAAATTCCTTGGGGTGGACAGCTAATGCCCTGACTCCCTTCTTATGATGGGTTAGCACTCCCATAGACTTGCCAGCGGCAAGGTCCCAGAGCCTAACCGTCGAGTCGAGGGACGAGCTGATCACTTGCGGATCAGCCTCTTGGCACTTGACATCGGACACTGTTCCCTTGTGACCACTCAAAACATGGATATTGCTTCGAGTCCTCATGTCCCACACCCGCGCTACGCCATCTCGCCCACCAGTGACAAGGACATCGAGTGTAGGGTGCAAAGCTAGCGTGTAAACTCCGCTGAGATGACCATGATAATGCCGAATCACTTTGTTGGTTTCCAGGTCCCAACACTTCACCATCTTGTCCTCACCACAGGAGAACAAATATGGATGTCTCGGAGAGACGGCCAATCCTCGGACACAGGAGATATGCCCGGTTAGCGTCAGCCGCAATGAGCCGGATGCCAGATCCCATATTTTGATCGTTCTGTCCCCCGCGCCGCTGGCAAACCACTCGTTCCCAGGCTCTACAGCCAAACTTCTGACCCAACCAAGATGCCCAGATATTACCCTCATCAGTTTCCATGGCGCATGCCATTCAGGTTTCGTCTGTACTACCGTCTGTTTCCGTGCCAAGCTTGACGAAGCTGTATTCCGCTGCAGAGTTGGCCCATTAGCGTTCGGCGCATCCCCTGACCCAGCCGCGCGCAGTGTCAACCCCGTAGACGATACTTCAGCCCCATCGCCATCAGCTCTACTCGATATCTGCTCTATCATATTTGTAGTTTTCGGATCAGAGGTGCTGTCTGTATTCGCCTGGGTTTTTGGTCGTTTACGCCTGGCAGCAGCGGATGTAGCCACACTTGCTTGCTTTGCTGCCAGAACAGACGGAAGCTCTCGCACGTCATCATATTCATTACGTATGCGTGCGGTCAGGTTGGCTCGGTCTGCAAGGTCAGTCGAGAGGATGGTAGCTGGCTGTGGCTGGCGCGAAGTGGAGGTCGAGGCAACAAGTGTCGACGGCATTGCAAAGTCAGCAGCGAAGAGCTCCCTTGTACGTTTCACTGACTGCCGAGCGAGTGCCTATATCATCACTAAGTCAGGACCTGGGGATATCGAGAACAGATTGGCGAGGCGCGCAGGGACTGACCTGAAAGGGTAACTCTGAAGGGGCCATCGGCACAGTGCTAGCCATAACGGCAGATTTGGAGACCACGAGTGCCTTCACCAAGATCGCCACTTGCGAATTCGTTTTCAGTATGTTTAGCTTCCTGTCTCGAAATGAGTTGTAACTTGTTGAATTAAACCCGGGTTTCGATGTTTTGTACTCTATGTACCGTATGTAAGGTAGGATTGCCGACGTAGTACGAAGTACTTAGCGTCCTCCACTACGAACGACAACATCACAACTTCACGCAACTGGCAAATCTCATTTCCTCTGAACAAGATGGATACAGAACAACGATCCAAGTATGCTATCCACGAAGCAGCTCGGGAAGGCAGAAGTATGTTGCCCCTTGGTCCCGTCCGCCCATGCCAAAGCTGCAGCTTACAGTGGTGGTTTCAAGCAAGTGCCGTCGAATCCTTGCTCAACGTAATCGCACGATATCCAGCAGTCCGTTCTGGGGATACAAGTACTTCCACATGCTGATGACTATTCTCGCAATAGGCCAACCCGCGCCTAGCAACCAGAAGAGATGACGATGATCGGTTGCCTTTACATTGGGCTGTCGCATATAACCATTTTCCAACCGTTGAGCTCCTAGTGTCAAGAAAGGATTTTGATCCGGACGTTCAGGTCTGCGAACTGTACGCGTCACTCTGCCAAAGTACGCAAGCTCACGGAAATTACAGGATGGCTCAGGATGGACTCCTTTGATGATAGGTTCGAGTCTGAGGGAAGGGGACGAGCTCGTGGATATGTTACTAAGGAAGGAAGCGGACGTTAACCTCGAGAGTACGTCTAGAAGTCTCCAAAAGTTGTGCGAGTAGTATTGTGCTGATCCTCGTAGATCATAACGGACAGGTACAATTTTAGCTGGTAGTGGTTCATTTTTGGCGCAGCTGATCTAGATTTCAGACAGCTCTCCACTTCTGCGCGTCAAAGAACAACATGGAAGTGGCAAGGAAGCTCCTTCTCCACAAAGCGTCGGCGCGAGTAAAAGATAAACGTGGACAACTAGCCCTTCACAGGGCTGCTGCAATCGGATCCGTACCTCTGGTCAAGCTTCTCCTTGAAAATAGGAGCCCGCTCAATGCTACTGACATCTCCGGCTATACGGCCCTGCATCACGGCATGTCCTTTATTGCGATATGGATATGCCTTTACACGCACTGATTTCTTTGGCGCAGCTATCTCGGAGGGCCACGGAGACACGGCGCTGCTGCTCCTGAAGTCAGGGGCCGAAACGGACAAGAAAGACGTAGATGGACACTTGGCAATCGATCTGGCACCAGATACGAAGGTGTGCATACTCATTACAAGTGTTTCGAGATGTGACTCCCTGACGATCGGCAGATACGACATTTCATCCTGCAAGGCGCGGAACGCGAAGGTATCATTCTAGATTGAGGAAGACCATCCAGGCTTCTAAGCGGTTGATGCCGCGGATCGTATTTACGTATTTGAGACTGTTGCAACTTCCGCATGAAGTGGACGGTAATGCCATTGGACGGATTTCTAGTCATGACGAAAAGCCGTCACGTCATGGTGCTGTCGACAAGCTCCCTGTAGATCTTTTTTAGGTCAGCAACGTCAGCTTTGAGTTCTTCCACGACCTCGCTCTTCTCCCCGAGCATTTCGAGCGTTGTCTGATACCGTTGGTTGATCTGGGAAATCTCGTCCTCGAGACTTTTGATTCTTATGTCTGCTGCTCGCTTTTGTTCCACCTCGCGCATTAGTGAGACCACCTGTTCGCGAGCCTCATCTCGCTGCGCAGACAATCTTGCAAGCTCATCCTTTGACGCCGCCTTTTCGCTTTCCAAACGCCTTACTGCGGCGCTCATCCTCTCAACCAATTGAACAGAAGGACCAGCACCCGCTGTGGAAACAGAAATCATGTCGTTGATGGTTCGGTGTGGTGATGCTGGAGTTCCAGCACCTTCGAAGAAATCATCGTGATCCGACGTCTCGACAGAAGGTGTGTCTGGGACTGTGCCGTTGACAGGTTGTTGCGGCATAATGGGAAGGGAGTCTTGCCTCAGGGGCGTGCCGACATCTGGTGACCGTAGAGCTTGACTAGATACGTGGCCACTGGGCGGTCGATCAAGTGCTGAGTCTGCCACGTACACTAATTCGGCCTGAGTGTGGTGCCGACGGTTTTGCAGACTGAGAAGATCTGCACTTGAGGCTTTTCGAGTGTAGGGCCCTGGGGATCTCGTTCTGAATTGCTGGAAAGCGGCTGGTGGCGTTCGATTGGTCTCTTGCCTCCATTTGCTTCTCTCATCCTCGATGCGCCGAGCCAGTATTACTTCCCAAGAGGCACGCTCTTTCTCAAAGTCTTGTCTTATATCAGCAAGTTTAGCCTCGGAAAGCCTGAGTCTTTCCTGGATTATCTTAAGCACTTCGCTTTGCTCGGTGAATTCCCGTTCCATATTATGGAGTTTACCAAGAGCAATGTCAATTTCTTCATCCGCTTTCCTCACCTTACTGTTCTACTCATCATTAGCTAGAGTTGTGCTGGCAGGATGGACCGCACAACGAACCAAGTCCCGCGCCCTGCGCCGGATGTCTCCCTCTCTCTTTGTAACTTCATCTCTCTCCACCTCAAGGCCCTTGATTCGGGATAAAAGCGAGCCCTCTATGCCTTGCCAATTCTCACTAGCAATTGTGTATTGAGTTTGAAGTACTTCAATCTGGCGGAGGAGTTTAGCTTGTGCGTCACCGGTAGCGCCCGTCCAGACTTCCTCAGCCCGAGCTTGTAAAACTTCTAGCCTACTCTCAAGCATCTAGATAGTCATTAGCCACGTTCGATACTTATGAGCGATCTCGTATCTCACAGATTGCTCTCCACGAAGTTCCGTCTCCGTCACCCTGGCACGCTCTTTTTCTCGCTCGGTTTCCTCTATGATGCCACGGACCTCGGATCTGAGCTTTCCCTCGCTCAGCTCTCTCTCAATTCTCGCCCTGGACAGATCATCCCGAAGTTTTGCTGAGACCTTCCTTTCCGCATCGATCGCATCCGTTTGTGCCTTGCTTTCTGCAGCCTTTGCTTTAGAAGTGGCCTGGGCCAGCTGTACCTTCAAATCTGCTGCTGTAGCGCTTTGCGAGTCCAACTCCGCCTTCAGAGTCTGGTAATCTTTTTCCATCCTGGACAGGGTCTTGATTTTCTCAACTCCTCGCCGTTCTGCGTCTTCCGCACGCTTGGTTTTCTCCTTAGCATTCTGCATCTCTTGCTCGGCCTTTTCCATTCCCTTTCTGGCTTGTGCCGTACGTCTTTCATCTTCGAGGATACTTGCGCGGAGCTTCTTGATGGTACTCATATGCCTTAGCTCAACCTTCGAGAGCTTCTGGCCTTCCTCCATTAGCAAGGCGATCTGCTCGTCTTTCTCAGCGAATCTTCGGTCGAGACTGCCAGCTGGCGCTGCCGATATAGCCGTCTTTGCCGAGTTTGCGGCCTCCTTTGTCAGATACTGTAGCTTCGATTGGAGAGCATCGATTCGTTCAATGAAGGTGTGCGTTTCTTCTTGTCGTCTAAGTTCGGAGACCTCGTAGTCTGACTGCATCTGTGCTATCATTGCTTCATACTCCTCGGAAGATTTCTGTACATAGCTTGGTCCTTCGGTAAGTGAAGACGACATATCGTTCTCGTCAGATATACCGTCATGGCGTGCATTCTCTGAAGATTGTCTCGAAGAAACCTCAGAACGGAACTCCACGGAGGGTCTCGACGATGTAGTCAGCTCCGTAGCAGATGATGGGAGTGTTGTAGTGGGGTTCAAGTATGACTTCTGAAGTCTACCCTCACCAGCCTCGGTTTTCCCTTCTGCAACAAGTTCAGCTGCTTCTACGAATCCTTGGTTGACATCGTGGGGTGGTCTGCTGCGCGCGGTCTCCACATCTTCAACCGTTATATCGAGACTTGTGCGTGGGCTACCGGCGTTTCGCGACGAGAAGTCAGACGTTGATGCCGGACTGTCAGACCTTCGTGTACTATTGCTCTTGACTATAGCCTTGGCCAGACGCTCTTGGAGGCGATCATTATTTCTACCATTAGAAGCGCTTCGAGAAAGACCTAGACAATGTTTCAGTTGCTGATCACTGCAGTAGAAGTCTGGGGTGTTGGCCTACTATCGGCACTCGGTCTTACAGGTCCTGGAAGAGCCATAGTTTCTCTCGAACCCGCCTGTTCTTGTCTGTTGTCATTAGCCTTCATAGGGGTTGCTGGAGCCTCGTCTCCGTCTGCCAGAATCGTGTCCAGCCTTGACTCCACACCCGCAACGGCCTGCTGAAGGAACGAGCCCCATCTTGAAGACTGCTTTGAGACTGAGGAATCTCTACTCATGGTGATTTCAGACTGGACACACAAACTTTGTGCGTTGCGGAGCTTCTCGGGCTCTGGGGCTTATACGAGGCATGAGCATGTTTTAACGCTGTAACGCCTATGCGCGCGCGGTCTAGGACTTCCCTACGTGGTCATAGAATCTTGCAGCGAAGCACGTAGTCTCTGATCAGAAAGTATCCAAGTATTCATGGCTCTGAATACTAGTCATTATCACCGTCGTCGAGGAAGCTTGACGGAAAATGGGAGTCGCTTACGTTGCAACACGTTCGTACCCGTACCTCAGCGAATCCCTGCTAGTAGGAAAGCTTTGGGCACGATACGATAAGAGCTCCTTCCTACACGACCTCCTCCACGGACATGATCTCTTTATCGGCACTTGAGCTTCACGTTGAATCTTAAGTCCACCATGGCAATCGCAGTACGTATTCAGCAGCTTCCACCCGAATCGCCGAGGACTGATCTTCGGACCTACGCTAGGCGGTCGGACAGCTGTGCTCAACGGCAAGCATGGCACACAACCTGAGCCAATGCCAACTTCTGGTGGAGAAAGCCGTCGCTGCAGGCGCCAGAGTCAGTACCAATGCACTGGAGTACATTCTTATCAAGCATGCATTGACTTAATCAGGCTTTGTACCTTAGGCGCTGTTCCTCCCCGAAGCATGTGATTATATTGCTTCTTCGCCCGCTGAGACTGTCGCCCTGGCCAGATCAGTAAAGGACAGTATATTCGTCTTAGGCCTTCAACGTGAAGCTCGCCAGTCGAAGCTGCCAATAAATGTCGGAATCCACGAACCTGCACAGGGCGGGGAGAAGGTGAAAAACACCCTCATCTGGATCGACGAGGAAGGAGAGATTACCCATAGATACCAGAAGCTGCACCTGTTCGATGTTGATATCGAGGGTGGTCCCGTTTTGAAGGAGGGCAGGTAGGTGTGACTCGATGCTTCCACTTGGAAGGAGGCCCGCTTAATGATCCTCTCAGGAGCGTCGAGAAAGGTATACGTATCCTTCCTCCCTTCGATACGCCAATAGGCCGCGTCGGCCTTACCATATGTTTTGATCTGCGCTTCCCCGAAATCAGTCTTGCTCTGAAACGGCAGAACAGCCAGATTATCACTTATCCATCTGCGTTTACTGTTCCTACTGGACAGGCGCACTGGGAAACCCTGCTGCGAGCTCGTGCGATTGAGACCCAGGCATATGTGATTGCAGCAGCACAAGTTGGTGCTCATAATCAGAAGAGGGCTAGCTACGGACATTCTATGATCGTGTCCCCTTGGGGCGAAGTGTTGGCGGAGCTTGGTGGTGATGGCCAAGAGACCCAGATCGCCACGGCAGAAATTGACCTAGGATTGGTCGAAAGAGTGAGGAGAGAGATGCCTTTATTACGAAGAACGTAAGGCCAGTCCACGTACCCGAAGATCGCAAATCAACTAATGTACTGGCGTGCAGGGACATATATCCAGAGATCTAAATTTCTGAGCCTTTCACAAGAGAACGTATCATAGCATCATGCCAGGGTGAAATAGATCTATTCTCTCCGTCAAAGCCGTGTTGTAATCTTGAAGGACGATGCCACCAAGGAGTAGTGAGATTGCTGCTGGGTGTCATGATGATTGAGTGATCGGCAGAACAATAAATGTAATTGCTTGGGACGAAAGAACGTCACTCGCTTCTCGTCCCCAGTATACACCTAAATAAATAGCTTGGCTCGCCGTCTGCCACTTGTCAAGCACAAACTCAACGCTGAGTCCTTTGCATCAACATTCATTCCGCGTACGAAAGAATGGCAAACCTATCGGGACAAAGCAGGGGACTGGTAGACTTCGACCAGAAGAGTCTGCTGGGTAATGGCTGAGTGCCCCTGTACAACAGGTAAAGCTTTGACTGATTGTGTTTGTGACCTTTGCAGTCTCCGCGCTCTCCATCGCGTTCAATCCCATCTTTTGGAAGTGGGTCAATCGTTTACGAGCGTCAGGAATACAGCTGACGTTTGTTGTAGTGTCATGGCCCGTCAAGGTAGCAACGACACGCCTTACCCGTCGGATGGGGCTACCTGGCTGATAAGAGAATAATACCCCAGAATACCACAATAAAGTTCTGACAAAGCTGTTCGGCGGCAATTCGAGACATGGGTGCTATGCCTTGGCGGCGACGATCTTCTTGATAGGCATATTCAGAGATACACTGTGGGTCTGCTGCCTCAATGGCATTCTCAAGAGCTCAATCCTGGGGTGGTGGACCTGAACGACGAACTATACAGGTACGAACGCGCGCTCCGCGCTCAGCCGCCCCATCCTCTCCTCCAAACGCCCTCGTCGAATTACATCGGCTATGCTCTTGTCGCCTCCGGCAACGTCCTCGTGCTCAGCAGCATGTGGGCTCTTGGTATCATCGGCACATACCTGGGTGATTACTTCGGCATCCTCATGGATCACCAAGTGACGTCTTTCCCTTTCAACATCACCGGTGCGCCGATGTATTACGGTTCTACGTTGTCTTTCCTGGGCACGGCGATGTTGTACGGAAAACCCGCAGGGATTCTATTGACCATGGAGGTGCTCGCCGCTTACCTGATCGCTCTGAGCTACGAGGAGTGAGTCCGTTCTGGTCGTGGAAGTTCAAATTTTTGCTAATAACTTGAGTGTCAGCCCCTTTACGGCGCAGATCTACGCGAAAAGGGCCCGTGAGAAGAAGGCGGGAAAGAAGGTCTCATAGATGTGGGGGGTTGCGGGCACACCAGCACCGCCCGGTCAAGTTGTTCCCGGTAGTGCAATTCAACATGTTGAACCGCGGCGCAAGATCTCAACGTCTTTGCACCGAAGAGTAACGTAAATAGACTTTTCTTGAAATCCGCAAAACTTTACAGAATTGTTTTAGTCTGAAGAATAGGTATCGTAAACGTCAAGTGACAGGGTGGGCCACGTAATCTCCCCAAGTGTCTGTCCCTTGGGAGCATTGCGAGGTCTAAATGGTTGCAGCTCAGGTACAATGTTATGCCCTCCTGCCTCTGGTCTTTTTGCCTTGGTTACCGCCATCGTCTTCTTCCTCCTCATGGCCCTTCTTCAAGTCCTCATCGAGAGCCCACTCTTCCTTGTCGTACCAATCCTCCCCATCGCTCATCTCCCCCACGTGAGCCTCGGCCTTGCACCACTTGAGCACTGTCTTCCTCATCCGGTCCGCCCGGAGCAGCCCCTCGTAAAGCTTCTCGACACCACGACAGACTTCTTCCTGCTTCTGCACGTATGACATGAGCACACGCCGAGTATCTTCCGCTTCCGCGGGGGGAAGTCCAAAGTCTCGGTCGGGGTGAGCGGAAGGGGGGACCAGAAAGAAAGGATGCACGAATGTTGATGTAGATGATGCAGGCGAGGGTGACCGCGTGCGCGCAGAAGTTGTATTATCGGAAGCAGCCTGGGCTTGGGCACGGGTTGTCATGCGATGTGGCGCCAGCTGCAAGTTTTCTCCGTCCTCTTCTCGTTCCCTTCCCTCCGCCCGCCTGCCATCCTCAACTTTCGGCGCGGCGGCTTCGGGAGATTTGCCCGCAGCTCCGTCACCGTCGCCGCCAGATTTGTTAGGTACTGGTGCCGACAGCAAGTTTTGATCGTCCATTTCCATAGTCGGCGGCGCTGGCGTCGCAGTGTTCCTGTCGCTACTCGATCTTATTTCTCTACCGGCCTCCAACACAGGGTTTTTGACATCTAGGATCTGTTTTGGCGGGTTTGATACTGTGTCATCAGATTCGGCAACTTCGGGGTTGGTTTTGTGCCCATTCCTATCTTCATGAACATTCCTGTCGGCGTTAGAGTTGCCGCCCATAGTATCATCTCTGGCAGTGTTACCCGTAGCGATGTTGCCATCGCTGATAAGTAGGTTGCCTTTGATAGCCTCAGTCTCTAGATCCTTGGTGCCATTTCCGTGGTTAAGCATGGCGTTGCTCGTCCTTTCTCCCTGATTTGACCCCTGAAAATCCAGGTCTCCGTCATTGATCGCGTGAATTTCTACCTGACTTCGTCCAAGGGGTAAGGGTCTTTCTAAGTCATCTTCGTGCACACCAACAAACTCTTCAGTATCTCCCGTTCGTATCGGCCCAAAGAGGGTGATGTCGTCCTCTGATTGTAAACGTCCACAGGGCGCCCAGATCTCGTCCCCTCGAAACTTTGTCAACAACTGCTTCATCCTCCATAACGACGCCTTCTCCCTCTGAACCATTTCACAAGCCTGCTGAGTCATCTCACTAAGAGTCTTTGAGAAATATGGTATAAAAAGTGATGGGTGGCTCGGTAACTCAACGGCAGAGGTTAGTGGTGCAAGCAGACCTGTATCGCCACTTTGTGTCAGTAATTGAGCTGAAATCAATTGGGTATATTGACTCACTCTCTAACTTGATGCCGCTGTATGGGTTCTCCTCCGCGGCGGCGGCATCGGCTTGCTCGTCAACATCGTCGTCCTCTAGCTCATCTCCATATTCATCGAAGCGACGAGGGTTTCGGCTAAGTATGTGCCTCTGATAGCCGGCATGTTCTATCGTCTACTCCGGAATTGCAGTAGTTAGCGTACGAATCCTCCGGTCCTCCATGCAATGCAACAAGTAAAGACCATTAGGTCGACGTACTCGTTTGTATACTCGAGGCGCGTTGGCCATGTCCAACTGCCCTTCGTGAACGTATCGTGCCTTTCGCTTGAGCTTGTTGCCACGGTTGGTGGGTTGGTGGATGGAAGCGTCTGAGTCAGAAGCTGCGCTTTTGTGAGATGGGCTTTTCAAGGATGTCAAGAAAAGATCTGACGACCAATGGCGTACAAGAGTCTCTCCTCCTAATCGCTTTCTTCATGCCAGCTATTGTCTCTGCGATGAGCACCGATTGGGCAGCCATCCTAACGTTTGCTACGTTGTGCTAGAGTGGAGCTCCTAATGTCGGTTTCGAGTTGAGCGCAGCAATGGACCAGACGTATTGTAAGCTACGGCAAACTTTTGTCGTTTTCTTGCCTACCAACGCAGGCAGCACGAACTCTGGCGGTGCGCTTTGTTGTTGTGCGGAGGAGCGCAGAGCTATGCTTTAAGTATCATGGGGGTGCCAATCAAATGAGCTTGTCAGTGATCCTCGATTCATGGAGATACCTGGCCACATGAGGTAAAGATGACAAGTGAAGAAACTGATATGGCGTGGGTAGAGGATCGCAGTTTTGGCTGGTACCTCGTACTGATGCGTCTTCATCGACATCGAGTACGGGGAAGCAGTTGCGCCAGGGGCGACAGCGCAAGTCCACGGTACTTGCCGTAAGCCCTATGTCCATCCTTTCGAGGCTCACATTCGAGAAGATAGCGATTATTCTCAAACTTAACGATGGCATGTTCGGGCACTCATCAGCAATGATCGATAGAGACAGAAACAAAAGCTTAAGTAGATGGCCCGCAGCGTTTTCGGTCAAATCATTGCGCCGTATTCAATAAAGCATAGCGACAGCATCTTAGTATGTCAACCCTTAGTTGAGCTGCTAGTTTTTGGATCTCTACCTGCTGCGGATAAATAAGTCATGATCCACCGTTGACTGCCTTACGCCTCTAGAATGCCGCTTGAAGCTCGACTATATTTCTCGGACCAATACGACCCAATCTTTGCGCCAAAACGAGCATAGTCAATTATGAATCAGCGTAAACCCAGATCAGAACTCCCTTCTTGTCTGACTTCATCCCTTCTGTCGCAGAGATCCGCAGTAGCTTATTGAAATACATGTCGACCACCTTGAGCTGCGGCTGGATCCAAGTTCCCTTGGCATATGGAAGTAGGCTGTAACGGACTGTGTGCCGACTTAGGGCAACCAGCTGTAGCGACGTGGCTTTCGGGCCGCTGAATGCAAAGTGCTCGCTTGCTTCCATAGCCAAGTTGAACGTGAGGAAGTGCATGGAAGGATTTTCAAATACGTAATCAAGGTGGATTAGGGCCGGCAGTCCCGGTACCTGGTAACGCACAGATGCTAATACCCGTGGCTCAGCCCCTGGAACCAGCAAGCGCGGGACTGACAGCGAAGTCGTGTTCAGTTCTGCCGCTGGGTGTGCTCGTCTCCATCCGATGTCGAGGGCTAGATCCAGCGATGCAGGTCTTCGATCTTCGAGGGTGAGCATATGGACATCGAGAGTAAAGCAGACTTCCTTCTCTTCGTTGCGCCCTAACACCAATTTTGCCCAGCCGTTTCGCTCCTCAAGACTTACATTCGCGGTAGCTGCGCCATTAATCCCAAGTACTGAGACAGCCATCGCTTCAACTGTGAGTAACTCAGCGGCAAAGGAGGCCATCCGTGCAGTCAAGCACCACTTCTGGGTAATGCCATCCACGCTTTTTGCTGAGATGTTGTCAAGCCCATCCGGAATCCCATCATCCTCAACCCAGAAAAAGCTCGGCCATTGGTCAGGATGAAGCCGAGGCGAAAAATCGTAATTGGCCTCAAACGGTCCAATGCATACTATATCAGACGTAAGGGTTTTTGACAGAGGGGTATTTGGTTCCGATGCAAGATGGTAAAGTATCTTGATCTCTAGCACATACTCGGCTGGATTGGATTTGGCACGGATGGTGAAAGTCTCTGCGGCTTTGGCCGCCGGTGCCAGTTTCCCAATTGCTCGACGGGAAAGGTGCGTCGTCTGACTTCCAAGGCCACTCGGAGAAGGGAGCGCAACTTCGTCATGATATTTGGTGGATGCCCAGGCCCATGAGAGCTCTGGAGTTCCCTCAGACTGGCCTAGAAGTCGCACTTCAATAGCCGCCTCGGCTTCCTCCTCCTCGTTGTTGATGATATCGACGTCCACAACGATGGATTCGTCCGTGTAGTACTCTGATCTGATATTGGGCAGCTGGATCTCTAACTTGGGAGGCCTGGGTAAAATCTTGATAGAAGCCGGCTGGTCGTGGCTAAGGCATCTCTCCGCGGGGCCCGATTTCCGTTGAGTCCACCAGCTTGCCTGCATCTGATCACCATCAAACGGTACTATGTAGTCCAGATCAAACAATTCCTCCTCCATGGACAGCGTACACGAGACAGCTGTGGCATGGCCAGCATCACGAGGGATGGAGGTTAACGTAAAGGCCTTGATTTGACCAGGAAGGAATGTCAAGTCGGCGGATCCTACCAATAAGGTCTTTGACTCGCCAGGCGGAGGGCTGGATTCTGATAAGTGGCCATCAAACGATGAAGTCTCATGCAATGCAACATCCTGTATGTGGACTTTGTCAGCTGCTTTTGATAAACCTTCCGCCGGTCTGGCATGATGTTGAATTCTCACAGCCCTGAGGATTTCTTCAAAACGAACACTGACCCCGGAAAGCTCGACAGCGGCCGATCCTTCATGGGCTTGCGAGGTCACCACCACCTGATAATGCAGAGGCTCGCCCACGTTACCTTCTACCCTCAAGAAGGCGAACCTGACAGACACTGCATAAGATAAGCTGCTGAGTGGAGAGTTTACGGCAAGAAGATATATCAGTGGCTTACAGGACGAAGCAACATCACCAGCTCGTAAGATCACGGCAGACTTTGCTTTGATAGATTTCAAGCCGTCTAAGCTTTTCGAAATATTGTATTGCCATCCTGGTCTAGGCGTAAAGTCTAATTTAGGGTGCGGTCAGCGTAAGGATGCAACGGTAATAGTAAAACGCCTGAGACATATGCACATAGAGATGTCCACTTACTGTCGTTCAGCAGTTCCCAGTCGACCGACACGATACTACCACCGTCTCCAACATGACAGGCACACTCCCTCAGTGCCCACGCTACTTCGTCAACCAAACTCCACCAACCAGCCCGTCGCCAGCTGAGGTCCTGCCATAGGGCCTTCAGTGTCCTAAAAGCATTATGCCAAGATGCTTGTCGCATGTTTTGCCGAGCTATCTGGAGCTTGAGCTGTTCTACAGCGCGGCCTTGATTTCGCCTGCGAAACTGATCTAGAGACAACTCGCACGATTTGAGGATCATTGCCGAATGGTCAAAATCTTTATGACCCGGAAGTGCGCTCTCGATGTGTGGTTCAGGACAGAGATATGTGTCATACATATAAGACTTACTGGCGACTTGGGATGCTGGTGATTGGCCTGGAGAAGTTCGGTCTTCTTCTGGGACTTCTTGCGCCAACCTCCGTCGCACAAAAGTGTGTTTTATAGACTGATTAAGCCAGTAGCCTTCATGGTGTAGCAACTCCCATGGAGGTATTCGCTCGCCAATTGGGATGGCTTTTTCTGGTGCGGCGTATATCTCGATAGCACTGGGCGTCCCCGTTGCAACTATCTTGTTTGGCTCTGGTACGGAGAAGACTGGAACATCGGCCATGCCTATCACTTCCGCCATAACTTGGTACCATCTCGCCTCCCATGCTTCCCAGCCGTAATGTGCGGAGCCTTTTCCTTTGCGATCGATAAAGTCTTGCATACGAGCTTTGTGGTTTTCCCACGAATGCACAGCGGAAGTGGTCTGGCTGTTCCACAGTAAGCACCGGAGGATACGAATAGCAATAATGTCTGCCAATAACCTGGCTTCATTGAATCTCGGACTCCAGCTAGCTATTGTCTCTGAGACATCTTGACCCATGAGGCCCTCGTAGGCGCCTTCATAATTGCGCCCCGCAGCGTCCATCTCCTGCCGAAACTCCGCCAAAACCCCGAGCTTGAACTCATACCGGACATTCCAGCCTTGGCTGGGAAGAGTTTGAGAGGTCCCAGATGTTGGGGATGCAGTTGGGGGCGGTACGGACCCTCGATTGCGCTTTCTCCGTGCATGTTTGGAAAGCTCACGGTAATACTCAACACACGCCGGCTGTAGCGCAGCGAGCACACTCTCTACGAATGCTTGCGTTTCAACAAGTGACAAATTTAGCGAGAAGAAGAAGAGCGAGTTCCTTGAATCCAATCCAGTCGCACGTCGGATATTTGTCAGGCGTTCGTCAACGTCAGCCTCGAGGACTGACTTTTCGCTACAGAACACAGCAACGAAACGGGTCTTGTAGGAAGAAAAACTGAAACTGCTCCTGATCTGATTGATGCTCGCCTTCAACTGATTGTCTTGAAGGCTACTAAGATTGGGATCAGAGGTAAAGGTGAAGAACGAGATAAAGGCAGATGGTAGCAGCTCCTGGTGCTTGGTTATCCACTGCGAAGTCATGACACCATCAGGATATGTTGGTGAGCTGGGAGAAAGAGGAGAAATTGGAGAATGAAGCACTGGCGCAGGATAGGAGCTTGCGGGTGGACTATGAGACGAGGGGCTCAGCGTGGGAGAGCTAGGTGGTGGGCTGGCTTTTCGAGGCGGAAGTATATACTCCTGCGATTTAGGGTCAGCATGGGATGAAATTGAGCTGGTCAGTCGCGACGAAGATAGACAGAAACTACAGCCAATATTCACCATTGTGCGGGGGAGGACCCAATCGTTTTTCGGCAGTCTTCATCATAATTCGTGCAAAAGCAAGGGCCCTTCAAAGACAGGGACGTCCTGACCTACCCGCCCAACATCTTTCACGCGAAATCCTATAGTGCCCATCCTTCCTTTCTCATATCTCCCATTCCAGGGTCCTTTACTGGCGTCTGCATCAAGGAATGTTCGCAGCAGCTGTTCTGCGCTTGGACCTGTGACAGGTGGTATATCGGACGTGATTCTGTATCCTTTCTCGTGAAGTAAAGGATAGGAGGCCCTTTGTGATGCATGTTGCGATCTGCTACCCGCCGAGCCTAGGCCGGAGAGGACTACGAGCGGTAGATTGTGTGAGACGTAGTCTGGAGGATACGCATCCATATTGGGCTTTCCCTTCTCGATGTGGCGACTCGAACGGTAAGACCATTGTCTGTTCGCAATGGAGAGCTTTGATAACTGCTAACCCCACGATAGAAATGCCCAGAGTAGTCGTAGGTACCTAATGGATGTCGATGTATTAATTGTACAAGGTACCTACTGCCGTCGAGAAAGGGTTTGGCGAGTCCTCCTTGCGTCATGGAAGTGACTTTATGATTGGACTACCTGACTCGTTCACATAATTATAACCAAGTAGCAGCTTGAAAAGTGTTCACAGGTGCAGGTTCCACAGTCGAAGATTAGTATAATTGCTCTATCTTGCTGGGTTATCATGTTCAACTTAACAGGCGCCTAGAGGTCTTGCGCATAGCCAAAGAATCTAGGCGCGGATATGCCAAATAGAGACCAACCGCGCTCGTCATCGTTGTGTATGTTCTCTGCTTGAATGTGGAAATCATTTCCTCAAATAAGATCACTGACCGTCTCTTCAGCATCTCATTTTGTCGCTGGTTTAGGGTCAGGTGTTTTGTCCGCTGTACTTCTTCAACCTGCCGACCTCCTTAAAACTCGTGTCCAGCAGTCCGGATCGACCTCTCTCCTCTCCACAATCCGCGAGATCTCTCAGGGCCCTCGACCACTGAAGCAGTTCTGGCGCGGCACCATTCCATCCACGTTACGGACGGGCATTGGATCCGCCCTCTACTTTACGAGCTTGAATGCCCTCCGGCAGCATGTTGCACGCTCCAGCCTCCTTCAGTCCAGCGGCGTTGTGCGTACTCGCAATGGCAGAATTAACTCTTCGTCATCGTCACTACCCAGGCTGTCGAACCTTGCAAACCTTACCACAGGAGCAATAGCCAGGGCATCCGTCGGCTTCATTATGATGCCGATCACCGTCATCAAAGTACGCTATGAATCGAATTACTACACATATCGCTCAATACGGGATGCAGGGACAAGTATTCTGAGGAGCGAAGGCTTCAAAGGCTTCTTCTCTGGCTTTGGCGCCACGGCCATCAGAGATGCGCCATATGCGGGCCTTTACGTGCTCTTCTACGAGGAGTGTAAACGCCGGCTGAGTGCTCTACGTCAGGTAGCGCCCACATCCCTCAACACAGCGATGCAGGATGAAATGAAAGGCAGCACGTCAGCCTCGATCAATTTTCTCTCAGGTGTCCTCGCCGCAGGTTTAGCAACAGCGATCACGAACCCGTTTGATGCCATTAAGACTCGTCTCCAAGTAATGCCAGTGAAATACGGCAACATGGTCAAAGCGGGCCGAAGGATGGTGCAAGAAGATGGTATAAAGAGTCTGTTTGATGGCTTGGGATTGAGGATGGCAAGAAAGGCTATGAGCTCAGCGTTGGCGTGGACTCTCTATGAAGAACTGATCCGACGGGCGGAGCAAAAGTCAGATAAGACGAAGACCTTACTCTAATAATCATCACATTAGCCCATTCCGGCCTACGACAGGGGGCGGCAGCGAGATGTTTGTATATTTGTGTATTTGTAATGGGCGTTTGAGAGTTTTGGGATGATACTAAACGGTAGTTGCAGAACAGTATACTTGTAAAGTTAACAAATCTAAGACCTCAAAGAGGATAATTCCCGATTGTGGAAACATCGACATCCCTGTCCACCTTGACTTGCATGGGATGAAGAAACACTACTTATGAGTGCTCAGCAAGGTCACGCATTGGAAGCCGAAGTCGAATTAATGAAGAGCTGATATGGTCCTAAGGCCCAACAAGAACGTCAACAACGATCAAGAAGACTCTTCTCAGAGTACGAACACCACCATTTTGGGCGCGAATGTGAGATCAGCACTACGTGAAAATCCAGGACCTGGCTGGGGAAGATTTGCGCTGTTCCTTCCTTTTCACCAAGAGCAACTTATCCCGTTCCTTCTTCAACTCCTTTGTCGTGTTTGTCAGAAGCCTCCCCTCGCGTAGTTTCCTACTATGTTCGAAGAGAACTTCTTGGTCATGTTCCGGAACCCATTGCTTGATGATAATGTACCCCGAGTCACGCTTGTACGGTACAGGTCAGCCGACCAATACCAGCAGTACCTTGGAAAGTGAACTTACATCATCCCATTCCCAGGGCAAGTGGAAAACATCAAGAGTCTCTGGCGACAGGTGCTTCCTGTGGACCTTGATATATGTTGGCCGGCTTAGTTCCTTGGCCTTAGGCTTCTTTCCTTTATTCAAGATGGCTTCGATATGTTCCTCCGAATAGCCAGCGGCCGTAAACTCCTTTTTCACCCTCTCCCTGAATAACTTATCGGCCTCATCCTTTTCTTTTTTCTCCTTCTCTGCTTTCTCCTTCTGCTTTATGGTGTACTCGTGGATCGCTCGCATTTTGATCTCTTTTTCCTCCTTCTTCCGTGCTGCTTCCTCGGCCTCCTCCTTCGCTTTCTTCATGAAAATCTGCTCTTCGATCCGCTTCGTCCTTTCCTCCTCTTCCTGCTTCTTCTTGAACTCCTCCAATTCTTTCAGCTTCATCTCATTTTCGTACTGCCAGTAGTAAGGCGAAGGATCGCGTGACCCTTGGGTAAGCGCCCTGATTCGTGAACCGGTCCGTGAGTGACTTCTCGAGTGAGTCCGTGAGTGTTCCCGCAAGCCAGGACTATGTGCGCGCTCGTCCCAATCATCGTCCCATTGTGGGTCGTGCACGCTTCGAGGTCTGCTGGAACGGATCAGGGAGTGCTCTTCCCACGGCAAATCATCGCCGATGACCTGGGGCTGTGGCCGCGGACCCGTAGCTGAATGTGAGCGATGGCGAGCGTGACCGAAAGCGGGCGCCGGTGCTAGCAAACCGGAAGATCCCGCAAAGTAGATTGGAGGAGGCCTATGAGTGTGCGCACTAGCTTGACGTGTGCGAAAGCGACCTGGGCGATGCGCGCTGAGCACCACAGGAGGGCCCTCGATATAATCATAGCCAGGCCACTCCATCTTTATACACAATGATTGCTCAGGTGCAGACTCAGCGAGTTGTTGCAGTGAAGATATGATAATAGTCTTGATTGACGTGTGCGGCGCAGTACTTAGTCTAAGAGATCGGTTTATTGTACAACACGAAGGTGACGCTGACAAAGTGGACGCAGGATATGGGTGTACACACTTGAAGTGGGGTCGGCATAGACCACGGGCCAAGACCACAATCGAAAGGGAACGGAGGCTTTTATCTACCGCGATTTGATGAGTCCCATTGTGTGGAGGTACTAGTCTGTGTGGCTTCGTGTTAAAAATGGACGCCATCCAGCGCATCAAGCATGCAACAGGGTAGGACTCGGCGCCTGCTGATACACTCTACGACAATATTTTATTCTGTTTCGTACGAGTACTTTCATGCTCTCCGTCAAGCGGGCGTTTGATGAGACACCAGCGTGCCCGTGGCATCGGAGTGAGCCGTTGTTTCTGTACGATAGGCAATCATCTGGCAGGCGGAGCGGCTGATGTAACGGCAGAAGAAGCAGTGCTGAAGGGAACCGGTTCAGATCCTTGTGGCGAAAGGATTTATTAGATTGGTTTGGGAGATTCTCAGCTGAAACCTGCATACTTGTACATACAGCTTAGATGTGATTGGGAAGGCGCATAGGATTGACAGAAGCATACTTTAGGTCGAAAAGATAACTCCTTCGTTCGCCCAGTCAAATCAGATTGCAGGCCATGGCGGAGATCACGCTTATCCTTGCCTCGCTTCAACTGCTGGCTTCTGCCCTACCGTTAAAGTACATGTAAGGTGGGGGGAGTGGGAAGTACTCCGTACATTATGATCGTCTAAGCCCTTCCACCAGAATTAAAGATCTGATCGATGTGCTCTCGGCTGTTTTTGTGCGTCGTCTCCAGGTAGTGTAGCTTCTTCTCCAGGTTGGTGATATCTGACTTCAACTCGGTCGCCTCGGAGGACAATCGCTTCTTGACATCCGCCGTAGGGCTGAAGACGAACCTATGAACAGAAACATCAGGCGGTCGTAGAAATTGTAATCAGAGATTCAAGGCACTTACATCTTCCCAACGCCCTCATAAACGTTTGTGTCTTTCGGAAGTTGGGCTAGCTCGCTCGCTGTAAGCTGCAGAAGTCGCACGTCGCGCTGTTTCGCGGCGATGTGGCTCTTCACGACGCTGAGGTCTCGCTGTGCGAGGGCTGCGCGGGTCTCGATTTCCTGGACGAGCTGCAGCGTAATCAGCCATCAGCTCTCACGTTTCAGAGCGACTTTCGGTGCACACGATCAGACACGCAAAGGATGCTGCTATACCTTCTGCAAGGCCTCATTAGGAATCGACATCTTTCAAGTACGTTAATACTGATCTTCGCCCTCATAGACCGCATGTATTATTGCAGTAGAGTACGTGTGTCTTACATAACATGTAACTGATCGGTCTGAGATCGCTTGACTGCTCCGTCCTAGCGTCGCTTGAGATGCGTAGGTTATACTATTAAAACCGTCTTTTATATTATGAACGGATATAAAACGTTTAGTCAGTGTTTTGAATCGGTTTTTGTTCATAACTCAGCGGAGCCGCACTAACCGCATCAGTAGCGGTGGTCAAGACCCCTTCCGGGCATCTTGCTTAGTGATCAGTACCTTCACGTGACGTCATGCTACTTCGGTACTACCTTAGTACAGCACCTCGTTACATCATACCTGTCGTATATAAAGTAATAGACGGTTAAATAACACTGTACGTTCGCTACGTTTCCTTGGCACGTAACATCCCTACCCGAGGGCACAGGAAGTCAAGCATCGCGCCTAATTTTCTCATATGAGTACTTGACATTAGACTATGATAATGCTCTGTATCGAGTATCCGTTGCTGTATAAAGATCAGCTCTATGCGAAAGGAATACCATGCTGTTACCGTACGAGTACACATGATGCTCGGCTCGGAATTACCGGGATCCCACGGATGCTCGGCGCTTGCTTTTCGCTCTCAGCACGTGAACTCCTCTCTACCATCATCCTGTCTCCGAGCTCCTTCAGATCCAACAACATCCATGAGTTCCTTGTACACTCCGAGAACTCCGCATTACCCACACAGCTATGCCTCCATGGCTGCCTTCAATAGCATACCCGCCACTAAAGGACTCCTATTGGGGTCCAATAACGTCAACGCTCGACTGGTGCGAAGAAAATAATTATGCTACCGTCTACTCGGCCGAGATCATCAATACTCTGACAAACCTACTGTTCATGTACCTGGCCTTCAAAGGCATACAAAGCTGCCGAAGAAATGGACACGATACGATATTCCTCGTCACCTTCGTTGGCTATCTGCTGGTCGGGACCGGCAGTTTCTTGTTCCATACAACTCTCAAATGTGGGTTATTGGCGGCGTTGCGTCCCTCGCGTTGGCTACGGAAAATTGTCTAATGCGGATATACTATTTTCATCTAGATCCCATGCAACTGGTTGACGAGTTGTCTATGATCTATACGACTTGCCTCATGTGCTATGCTACCTTTTCCCACTCGAAGTCTCGACAATTTGCCTTTCTACTTGCCCTAGGTCTGATCTCGCTCGCCGTCTTCATCACGCTGTACTACCACTATCTGCAAGATCCAGCCTTTCACCAGAATGCATACGGGCTGCTGACAGCGGTTGTCCTTCTCCGAAGCATGTACGAAATGGAGTTTAGTCTGAGGCCATCACTTAGACAGAGGGAGGAAGAGCATAGATCTCAGCAAAGGCAGATTCCTTCGACCGCAGTGGAGAAGGAAATACAAAAGATCGAAGATCGAAGGGATGAAAAGATCCTCAAGACTATGTGGATCTTGATTGGCTGTGGGTTATCGATCTTCGTGGGCGGCTTTGGCATATGGTCTCTGGACAATGAATATTGTTCAGACCTACGGAGATGGAGAAGAGAATTAGGCTTGCCCTGGGGCATTCTGCTGGAAGGTCATGGATGGTGGTACGTATATCCGCCGGAAGGCCCTTTCCGGGGACAGTGAGCATAATGAGCGCTTTGTCTTGTTATTGACACTGTCAGGCACATCATGACAGGCATCGGCGCGTACTTTTACATCACTTGGGGCGTTTGGCTTCGCCATTGCCTCAACGGTCGGCAGGACGAGTTCACGTTGAAATGGCCTCGCCTTCTCTCCTTACCCGAGATCGTACGGTCCGAGAACCAAAACGGTACTCCGGTTCGAAATGGAATTGTCAAAAAGCTGCGGTGATGGTGTCAACATATTTCGGTATTTACATTTCATGCATAGATAGGGTTGTGGGCGTCAGTGTATAATTTTGATGCTTAAAAAGAATATATAATCTTAGAATGCGCACAGGGTGCAGCTTGCTCTGCAATAATCTTGGACGAAGCTTCAAATAAGACTTCACACACAATAGCTTGTCATCTAACGCACATTATCTCTTCTACGAATCACCAGTGGACGGCGCATACGATGCTGACGGAAATGCACGACAGGGAAACAGGAACATCGCAGAATTAACAGGTCCGACTTCCGGCGATAAGGCGACCTCAAGCATCCCTGCAATGGTCTAAACGACTAGGGACCCTTCAATAGCTACAACATACAACGGATCGACGATTTGATCATGACCTCCCACAATGCTGACAATCTTCGCCTTGAAAAACGTCCCCCAGCCGAAAGATTGGAACCACCGGCACATACGAGATAGCACACAACAATGGCACCCCACAAGCTTCCAGGCCACTGCGGCCTGCTGTGCCACGTCCGACGCGTTTCGTCACTGCGTATCGCGGTAGAGCACAGTTCTTTATTCACTCCATGCAATCACCCTTAAGAAGACCCCAGGCGCGAGCGTTATCGCAGATGATAGATCCGGCTGCAGGACACGGAGCAGTTCTGCTTCGCCGCCCGAGTTGCCCGGGAATCGAGAGGCCCCGGGCCACGTCCAGGATGAGATTTGGGTTACTTAAACATGATGTATCTGAGGTGGTTGAGCACTTTCGCGTTTGGCAGGTATAGGATTGGAGGACGCAAGGTTGGGTTTCCCCAACCCGAGAAGCCGCATGGTCGTCCAGCGAGAGACCTCCATACCGCCACATCAAGTCATCTTCCCAAGGGCGCGCAATACTGAATCCTGTCCTAAAACCTGATTAGATTCTGAGTGTTTTTATTTCTTCTAGAATAGACCACAGCCAGAAGTTCTTGCAGAAAAAGGTCCATTGTATTCAACTGTGAGGTGCGCTGACGTCACGCGAGTGAGGTCACGACTCGATATGATAAGGTCGCCCAGTGATTCGCTGTAGTCGAGCAGCTCCTATAACCAAAGAGCAGCCCAAAAGCTACGTGTAGGTTGTGAAGGCTTCATTCCTAGGTAAGGTGAATCATATGTTTACAGCTTCCCCTTTCTAGCTGGCCTGTCTTTCGATGGCCCTTCGTCAATCAGCTTCTTCCATTCCTCACTGGTTACAAGCTTGTCCCTTCTGGTCCTCGTAGACCATTCTTGCGTGAACTTATCTTCCTCCTCCCGCCACCTTTCCAACTCACCCCTGAGCCAATCGGCCGTAGCATCCGCACACGCTTCTACAGCCTCCATGGCGACCAGATGTCCGGTGTTTTCCAAGACCACCTCTTTCACTCTGCCTTCCTTCACTCCGCCACTACCGCCGACTCCCGAACCCGTGAGCTCCATCTTCTCTTTCCGACTCCCTGGCGGAGACAGCCAGGATGATCCTCCGAATATATATAGAACGCTTGGCCGGACAAAGGGAAGATTGTGGTACGTGCGCACAGGTTCGGGCCGGTAGAAGGGAAATGAACGCGGTGTAGCAGGGTCAAAATCCGCATGTGTAAGTCTGTTTATAACCTCTTTCCCGTGCTCATCTTTACTATTGAAATTAGCTCGTAGGAAGGTGAAGACCTCTTGGTGTTTTGTTGTTGTGAGCGTAACCGGACTATCCACGTCCTCGGCTGTCGAGTCTCCGGGGTAGATCGCGGTAGGTAAGTCGCGAAGACCGTACTGCAGCCACCGATCGAGCACCCTCTCATCCCAAGCCTGGTAGAACTTGCTCTTCCGGAAAGATTCGGCGGCGGCGGAGCGAGAAGGCCACAGATCTCGGCGGATAGTGGAGGCCCGCGCTGGCGATGGTCCGCTACCAGACGAAGCTGAGGGATTTTTCTGAATCACAGGGTCAAGAAGGATCAGGGTCGTCAGAAGGCGCGGGTGGATCAGAGCAAGATTAGTGCTGACATATCGAAAAGCCATTAGCCGTATCAGAAGATCGATTATATTAGACGTACAGTTGGCAACCGCCCATGCTGTGGCCAAGTCCAACAAGCGGACGAGGCATTAGGTCGCGGAAGTGATTGACCATGTGAAGGAGGTCCCGTGGATGGTCGTCCCAAGAGGCTTCACCGGTTCAGCCTGTAAGCCATGCGGGCGTAAGATCATTCGTCATGGACAGTCCTTACGATCATCTCCCAATTTGTTTTCGTTCAGCACAGAACTTGTGCCTTGGTGGGATACATCGGCAATCCAAATTCCCCGTATTCGAAAGCCAAGGGCTTTTGATCGATGCAGTAGCTCGTCCCATAGCGGCTCGTATAGTTCCTGACTGCTCCATCAGCCTATGGCAATGATGTCTCAGGGCATGCCTATTTGAAGCGCATACCTTTGGGAAGCCATTGGCATGAGCGCCAATTATGGTGACATCTCCGGGTTTGGAACTGAGATTGTCCAGAGGTCTATACTGTTTGACTGAGAGATACAAGACATCTTCCTGCTTGTCCGCCGTTGCACGAGGGTATTCTCTGATGTGTTGACATGGAACAAGATGTTCCTGCACGGAGAAAAGGGTTGATGACATTGCAGGGCTGGTGACCGGAGATATAACGAGTTAACAACCTGAGTCTCGATCTCATTCTCAGCCATGAATAACTTAGCAAAATGAATAGGAATATTGACTTCCGCAACAGTACGCAGTGTCCTTTATTGGAAAGGCAACAACGCCGGACTACTCGAAAGAGCTTTCTTGCTATATTTCGCAACCGAGGCTGTCTAAACTCCCCAGCACGGCACGTTGCTTTGAAGGGCAGAGCATCTGACACGCACCGACTCTATTTCATTAATATGAAAGGACCAAGTAGGCCATTCCTGAGGTGTTGAAGATATCAAGGCTAAAAATCGTCCGATGAGTACAACACGTGACATAGTGGGTTTAAGGGGCTTAGCGTGTTTTTGACGCGTCTCACCCATAATAATTCCAGTATGGAGTGTTTCCCCAGCGCTTTTACCACGAACATCCGCATGGTCCATCGCATTGTTGATGTTCTGCTCTTTTCACAAATCTTAGACATCATCGATCTACAGCATGGCTGCCATTGGCGGCGCAGAGCGGCAAACGGGTGATGTTCAAGGCAATGGACCGCTTTTCGCCCAGATTGAGTTCTGCATTGTCCGGAGCAAGACTTTGAGCGAAGCAGACGCGCAAACAGTGGGCTACTATGTCTAGGATGTTCTTGAGTCTATGCTAACATTGTAAGCTCATCCATGTCCTCGAGGAGCATGGGGCAATACGCTGTCCGGTCACACTCGATATGGGACGTATTCCTCTCACAGACGTCACTCATATCATCTCCACCACATCCGACTTTCCAGACTATGAAGCCGCTGGTGAAGCTCTCATCCCTGTAGTCAAGCCCGACTGGGTGGAGGCATCCGTTACCAAGAGAAGACTGGCAAACCCAAGACAGTACAGCCCAGATCCAAGATTATTTCTTTCAGGCGTCGTGGTTTGCTGTGCAGACTTGCCAAGTGGGGATGAAGACGCGATTATAGGAGGCGTCTTAGCCATGGGAGGACTTTACTCTGGAGTTGTTACGAAGCAGGTTACCCATCTTGTTGCGTTGACGATAAAGGACAGCAAAAAGTGTGAGACTGCCTTATCGAGGAACCTCAATTGCAAGATTGTCTTGCCGCACTGGTAAGGTTATGAATCACAGCACCGAGTGCAAGTGTTAACTTTTGATTAGGTTTGACGACTGCCTGAAGCTCGGGAAAAAGATCGATGAACGTCCTTATATACTCCCCGATCCTGAAATTCTTCGGAAGAGGCCGGATGACCCTTTAAATCCCCTGTATGTTGTGGAAAACACGGATCTGTACGGCGCATCTTCTCCTCAAGCCGGACCCCTTCCCACACCTGCTGGCTCTCCAAGCCCTCAACGCCGGGGCCTTAGGGTGTTCATGAGTAAGAGAGTGATGCTCTCTCAAGATCTTGAGATAGGCAGTCGCTTACGTGGGACCATCGAGGATCTGATTGCGAGTGCTGGAGGGAACGTGACAGGAAGTGTGCACAAAGCTAATATCTTCGTGTGCCATTATCGTGAGGGCAAAGACTACCGGGTTGCGTCGCGAGCTGGAAAGGACGTCGGAAACCTGCCCTGGCTGTATCATCTCATCACCCATAATACTTGGACATCGCCTCTGCGAAGATTGCTACATTATCCAATCGCCCGGAACGGTCTGCCTGGATTCAAAGATCTTCGCATCAGTCTGTCAAACTATAATGGGGAAGCTCGCGTCTACCTGGAGAATTTGGTCCAAGCTGCTGGCGGGGAGTTCACAAAAACAATGAAACAAGACAACACCCATCTCATCACAGCTCACACAGTCAGCGAGAAATGTTCCGCTGCGAAGGAATGGAACATCAACATGGTAAACCATATCTGGCTCGAGGAGAGCTACGCCAAGTGGCATATACAAACCCTGACCAATCCCCGCTATACGCACTTTCCTCAGAGAACAAATCTTGGTGAAGTCGTCGGACAGACCCAGATCGATAAACAGGCTATTGAACGTTACTTCTTTCCCAAGGATTACGATACGGAGTCAGCAGACGAAGAAGGACATCTCCCTCGACCGATGCAACAGAAGGACCGCAACGTCTCGTCTAGAAACGTTCCAAACAGCAGTGCTATGCAACATTCAAGCTCAGCGAAACCCCACAATGCAGGACCAAGCCGGGCCAACTTCTCGGACGGGCCAACACCCAAAGCTTCGAAGGATCATCGAAGACACGGTGAGGGTGCAACACTCAGAACGCCCGCCACCCCACGCTTTATCGGGGAAGGGAAGGAGAATGAGACACCATCCACCACTGGTAGTCGAGGGGCAAAGGACCGCGCCGTAGCGAAACTGCACGAGCTTGCCCCAGATATCGCTCTGTACGAGAAAGAGAAGAAGAGAGCAGGCGGCGTTATCTTTGGTGGCCTGAAGATAAGTGAGGACCGTGACTCCAACGTAGGGAGAAAGAGGTCCACGTCCAAAGACAACGAAAGTGGGGTGGACGATGAAGAAGGCAGGGAGGCGAAGAGACTCAAGAAACCTAGAGAACCACCTTTGATGCGGCTCATGTTATCGAGCTACCAGAGGTGGGTTGGACAACTGCGGAGGGAGGACGAGGAGAAGGCGAGTAATACCAATGGATCGTGGCGAGAATCGCACTGACTCTGTGCAGAAACGGCTGAGAGATCTGGGCATTCTCCTCGTCCAAGATCCTGTCACTTGTACACACCTGGCTGCCCCGCACATTGTACGGACACAAAAGTTCATATGTGCTCTCGCCCGCGCGCCAACAATCCTCTCGACCTCCTTCGTCGACCAATGTCTTGCAAAGAATGACTTGCTGTCGCCAGAAGATTTCATGTTAAGGGATCCGGAAAGCGAGAAGCGCCTTGGATTCACACTCAACGACGCACTCAAGCGAGCAAAAGCCAACAAGCAACGCTTGCTCGATGATTACACCATCTACTGTACGGAGGGACTGCATGGCGGTTTCGAGACCTACAAATCGATCATCGAGGCCAATGGTGGACGTTGCATGCTATACCGTGCTCGTGCCGGATTGTTGGCTTCGTCGAGGACTTGCGGCCACGAAGGAGCGAGTGAGAGAGATAGCAATGAGGACTCAGAGATTGTCTATCTCATCAGTGGACTCACTCCTGACGAGACACGGCTGTGGCCAAAGTTCCGCCAAATGGTTCAGAGTTCTGGCAAGACGCCTAAAATCGTAAAGACGGACTGGATGCTTGATATTGCACTGTCCCAGCAGATCCAGTGGAACGACAGCTATGATCTGAGAGAGGATGATGCAATGTCTGAGGGCTGACTTGAGCGTCCTGAAACGACCGAAGTACCAGCGAGGCGTGCTGGCCAACTTGCAATCCTAGGCATTTGGAGCATATTTATGGCGTTAGTGTTGTCTGGATTGAGCAAGACTGCTTCTGATTTTGGACTACGTTCCGATAGTCGCTAGGTCGGTCACAGGAATGCAAACCATTTTAGGCTTAAAAGAGTTTGACACCCCGCTGATCTTCGCTGCCGAATACTTGTGCTTTTCCCCGTTTGACAAGGATGTTGAGTGATTTCTGCAAGATGTCTGGGTCCATGCCGTGGAAGTCTCCTTCAAAGTCAGCTCTGCACTTGCACTCACATCAGTGAACACCCACCTTGCGACATCGTCGTCTCCCCTTCTGTAAGCTCATAGAAAGTGAGTACCGTATTCCTCTGGCCTGTTTCATCAGCCTATACCACTTCATCAGCCACTTACTTCCGACGGCGTTCTACCTGAAGGAAAACACCTACCCAGTCGCTCAGAATCCCAGCCCACTCTTCCGGTCGTCTCCAATATACCCAGCACACCGCCTTTCCCCCTTCTTTTCCTACCCATTCCGCCCTCTCCCCACCCTCCTTCCTTGTCATCCAATCCAGCACCTCCCTTGCATCATCCAGTCTCAAATTTCTCTTCAACTTGGCGTTGGAGAAGAGCAGTGTATCGATGGCATCAATGACAGACAGACGCCAGAGACGGTGGTGACGGCAGTAGGAGAGTATCAAAGAGGACCATTTGGCCAGTTGCGCATCTCGTGTGGCAATTGTGGGTTGAAGCGTAAAGAAAGGAGGGAAATGATATGACCGAGGGAAGGTGAAAGTCGAGTCTGGAGTGGCCGTCATCGTAGGCTGATGGTACGGACACTCAAGCGGACTTTATCGCCCAGTACGTACATCA
>JAABUP010002023.1_pt1 | contig 40893 bp, 52 predicted proteins | sample 5559201 | NCBI WGS metagenome assembly JAABUP01 (sample SAMN10711887, study PRJNA513373) | rock metagenome | isolation source: Antarctica rocks | place: Antarctica | reverse complement strand
GGGTGTCCATGTGCCCCATCTGCTGGCATACGGTTTCATACAAGGAACAGGAAGCTACTTCATTGCAACATCTTTTGAAGGGTTTGCGTTATGTGAGGAAATCATGAATGCAACTATGCTCAAGCAGCTCCAGTCAAGCTTGTCTGCTGTTCACCGCTGTGGCATCTTGCACAACGATCTTGCTGTCAGGAATGTGTGTGTGAGCGCAAATGGACATGTCAGGATTTTGGATTTTGGGAATGCCAGTATCTATAGGGACACGGCCGTGTTGAGCCAGGAAGCAGAGTCCACCTTGAAACTAGTGAGATGTGATAGGTCACTGCGCACATCAAAGGCTTGTTTGCATTGTAGCACAGGTAGGGCTTCACAGGTGTATAGAAAGTCCTTCAGATCTCAGTGTACGCGCGAAGCTCCTCTCTGCTTTCGAAGCCGGCTTCCCTAATGACACGTAGGCTTTTCCTTATGACTTGATTAAGTCACACATTATGATACTTTTGGTGCGACAAGCATGCGTGCGCTTCATCCGTGACCGTTTGCAAACATTTTAATACTTGACTATCATAGTATGACATGTTGGACCAGAGCACTGCTGTAGAGTCTGACACGTGGCTCTCGAATACTGGGGTTTCAGATCACCTGGGGTTCAGGAGTTCATGACACGTGTATCTCATGAAAAGTTGGTCAAACAGTCGTCCAAAACCAAGTCTTGTGTATTGTTATGTCAAAGTTGCGCAAAAGTCCATACTCTGCTAGGCCTGCTGACTGTATTTGCTTTAAGCAGCTCATCACCACAAAAACGATAGATTCTTATGTACATGTAACTACGAATGTATACCCCGGTGTTTCAGTGCTGCACAAGCACTGCTCTACTTTTGGCACATGAATATGTGAAGAAGAACACCGGGGGCTAGGATGGAAATTCTAATGAGTGAATGGATGATACAATTCACGGCGTCCATCTAGCAACAGCTCGCACCTCACTTATGCCCTGACTTATGCCTGCAACTGCAATCAGGCAAGCCGATTGCAGTGAGTGCACTTACCGTTACATGCAAAACTGCTACAGTAGTAGTGTACTGAACTGGTGTGTAGCATTCTATGCGTGCGAGAAGCTCAGCAGGATCAAGTTTGGGTCTGTCTAGATATCATTGAGTTCCCCAGAACCAGACCCACAGCTGTTAGTGCATTGCATATAGCACTGTGACATTAGTAAATCTGTAAACGTTGTAGATTGCAATGAGCTAGCTCACTTGATCTGCCATCACCTTACTACATCAGAGCACAAAGGACACATAAGCTTCATACACGAATCTGTTGCAATGCTTGCCCAGCAGAACTAGGCTTCATCCCCTGCTGCACGAACTGTAACACACACAGAACTTCACACAAACAGACATGTAAACACGACGTGTACAAAATGGCTCGCTTTAACCAATTGCACTACCCACCAAAATACACATGACAACACTTCACAGAAAGTAGCTGTTCATTCATGAGCCCTTTTTATGGGACAGTGTCAGTTCTGCCAGCTTGTCAGCTGTGACAGGCGCATGCTGGTTGTATTCCATGGTGAATTCACCCTTGCCCTGAGTCATGGACCTCAACCCAGTGCTGTAGCCAAACATCTCAGCCAGAGGAACATGAGCTTCCACAACGACCTCATCTCCCTCTGCTTCGCTATTCTGTATCAAGCCTTTTCGTCTGTTAACATCACCAATAATCGCTCCTTGAAATTCGTTTGGCACCCGGATCTGCAGGAAGCAAGGCGGAGCATTGCTGGTGTTACGCAGCATGCATTTGCACCCATAGGCTTCATGCTGCCCATATGCTGCCACTTGTCTTCACACTAATTCCGCAAAATTGCATGTGATTTTGCAGCAGCATGTGATAGGCTGCAGCAGGAGAATTCTGGTACCCAAGACTTGCTTTGCAAGTAGCTAGAGCTCAGCATCAAGCTATCAATGTTGCTGGCTGCATCCTTGCAGGCTGCTTGCATGATGGCAACGCAGTACTTTACTGTGCTGTACTGCACTGTGCTGTATCCCTATTATTACTTGCACTGTCATTGTCGCTACCACACTGTCACTGTCGTTACTGTTACAGCTGTTTTTGCTGTGATGTACACTGTCAAGCAAGGCACTGTAAAGCAAGGGGTGGAAATTGTGCACAGCTATGCCACCATCAACAATGCCACAAGCACTGCCAAACATGATGCACACGGTCACAAGCAACAGATGTAAGCATAGCTCAACAGCCACCATACTTACTGCCACAGGTGGTGCCAAATATGATGCATACCGGCACAGAGGGCAGAGGTGAGCATACCTCAACAGCCATGATTGGCTCAAGAACAGTGGGGCTGGCTTTGTTGTAGGCGTCTCTGAAGGCATACTGGCATGCCAGCTTGAAGGCCAGCTCGCTGCTGTCCACTGCATGAGCTGCGCCATCTGTCAAAGCCACTCTTAGGCCTTCCACTGGGTGCCCAATCAGAGCTCCTGCAGAGGTGCATCAGGATACGGTCCCCATTGTTTTTTTTTATTTCAAAAAAAGGGCAGGGAAGGTTTTTCGAAGGAAAAGTATCTTAGCCTGTAAAAGGCTAAAGACACAAAGGTGGAGTGAGCCTTGCATGGTGCATGAAAGTTGAGTGAGCCTTGGGCACGTAACTATCTGTGGGGATTTAGGCAAGGAATCTGGTTCTGAGCAGCAGAAGGGCGCTGTCTTTTGAATGGCATCTGCGGTTCAGACAGCAATCATGGTCTGATTCTGTCACAAACCGCTTGACACAAGGAATGAAAGACAAGAAACAGAAGAAAAAACAGTTGTTGCTTTCCAGCGATCATGAAGGGGGCACTCCTCAGGTGACACCGCAGAGCAACAAAAGCTCTTTTCAATCCCGAAACGTCTATTTTAATTCAGAAACATCATCCCTACACTGGAAATCTAAACTCAGAAACGCCTGGGGACAGAAAAAACGCGTTTCTACATTGGGGAGATGTTGCAGGACTGTTTCAAGATGTTTGTTAGCTATTTACTGTGACTGGTAACATGTCTGTTACACAAGCCCATGCACAGATTGCCATGTAGTATTGCCATGCAAAGACTGTTCACTGGTAGACCATGCAAGCCAGCATCTGACCCGTCACAAAGACGTTGTGGAATAAACAAAAGTGGCTTACCTGAGTTGACAGCCTCCTCAAAGCCCTTCTTACAGGAGGGCAAGTAGTTGGGAGGAATGGCATTGCCCACAATCTCATTGGCGTACTCAAACTTCTCGGAACTGCCCTCTGGCAGGGGCTCCATGTAGCCCACCACGCGCCCATACTGCCCCTGGCCCCCAGACTGCTTCTTGTGCAAGTAGTCGAACTCAGCTCTACGAGTGATTGTTTCTCGGTAGTTCACACGAGGCGCGCCAACCTCGGCATCAACCTGCAGATATGTTTTGCAACGTCAAACATCTGAGATTTAGCCAATAATGGACAGTGACATCAACACTGAGTCAAACAAGGTATACACTGCTGAAGTATGAAATTACAGACAGGTCCTCAGTGTCGCTCGCATGTGGTACTATCTGCAGAAAGGGGCTGACTTTTTGTCACCACTTCTGTTTCTGTTCTTCTTTGTCCACCTTATTTGCTGAAACCAACAAGCTTCTTGGCAAACTATGTATCATGATGCTGCTTGCTATGTTGATGTTGAGACAGCCAGAAAAAATGTTGCAATGCTGTCCAAGTACTCACAGTGTTCAGGCTTGTCTACCTAAGACTCAGACATCACGTACTCTGGAAGGGAAAACCATGGCCCTCATGTAGATGTCAAATCAGAATGGCATCTTGGTTCTGGTGAGAGTGACAGCCTTATGTCCAGCTCACCCCCAGCAAACACTGACGCACATACATTACATGAAGTTACGCATGTTACATACCTTGTATTCACGCTTCATGCGCTCAACGTAGATGTCCAGATGTAGCTCACCCATGCCGCTGATGATGGTTTGCCCACTCTCAGCATCCATGCCAACCTTGAAGGTTGGGTCCTCCTTGGTGAACCTGTTCAGGGCCTTTGAAAACGCCCCAGAAGACTCCCTGTTCTTTGGGGCCACTGCCAGACTCATGACTGGCTCTGGGACTGTGATGCTGGTCATTGCATACCTGCATGCACACACTTTGTTTGCAGCATGCACAGTATGTCTGCAGCAGGCACAGTGTGCCTGCAGCAGTCAAAGTGTGTCTGCAACATGCACAGTATGTTTGCAGTGTGCCTGCAGCAGTCAAAGTGTGTCTGCAGCATGCACAGTATGCTTGTAACATGCACAGTATGTTTGCAGCAGGCACAGTGTGCCTGCGACAGGCAGAGTGTGTCTGCAGCCGGCACACAGTGTGTTTGCAGCATGCACACAGTCTGTTTGCAGCATGGACAGTGCACACAGTATGACACCCCCATTGTCTGTGCAGTTCTGTACGTTGATGATTTGAAGATGCTGCTTTGAGCTTTTTGTGCGTGTGCATTGCAATGTGTTCTGTGCACTGTGCAGTGTGTTCTACTGCAAAGGTGTCAAAAGCAGCAGCTTGAAAAGACCACACGGTACAGAAAGTACTGTGCTGTGTCTGACACAAAATAACAGGCACAAAAGGGCTTTTGAGGCCATCTCACCTAACACTGCCATCTGTGAAGGTATCACCAGAGGCACACTCCACACCAAACATGGCAACAATGTCTCCAGCGCTGGCTGAGGAAATGTCCTCGAGCTCACTGGCATGCATGCGTACCAGCCGAGGTACCTACACTCAAGTTATGTCAAGGTGACACTCAAGCCACACTCAGGCTATAGGCAAGTCAGCCTCAAGTGAGACTCAGGACTCAAGTGAGACTCAGGACAATTGCACTCAAATCATACTCACTTGCAGTCAAGCTGGCACCAGATTGCACTAATGTAGCTTCAGATAAGACTGACGTGACAATGCTGAGGCCTACCATGGTTTGTCAATCAAGCATGAGGGCTTAGGCACAATGATCACAAGCTTGACAGCTTGTCAGAGCATTTGTTGATGCAGAGGGTCAAATTACAAACATTCATGACATCTGCACAACACATGCAGATAGATAGGCACATGTGTACACAACCTCAAGGCAGCCATGTGGGTACTGCAGCATTGAACCAAGACTTTACAGGAGATAACAAGGGCCTTGCAGGCTGCACTGTAACATCAAGAAGGTTCTTGACGTTATGCTTGCAGCTCACCTTGATTCTCTTGCCGGTGGTGGAGTTGACGATGGGGTCGCCCTTACGCACGGTGCCACTGTAGATGCGCATGTAGGTCAGCTGACCAAATCGGCCCTCCTCAAGCTTGAAGGCTAGTGCTACTAGAGGGCCCTGCATCATGACCAGACTCTGTCTAGCTGAAATCCTTAAGACCCTGACCCATACACGCCACCTCAAACTCAAATGCCAATGCTACTAAAGGATGCTGCACGAGGACCAAACACCCTGTTAAGCAAGAAGACTGCAAGACCCTGGATCACGCTGGCCACCTCAAGCAGAATTTGCCTGACTGCCGATGCTACTAGAGTAGTATGATTGAAAAGATGATTCTTTTGAGCAACAGAAAGTTGCCGACACTGCAGGAAACACACCTCTGACTTCTTTCAGATGGGTGAGCACAGCATAAAAAGAAGCAGCAGCTTAGACAAGCAGATGTTAGCTTGCACAACCAGACGACCCGCCCTGATGGCAACAGTGTTGACTGGCTGCATTTTGAGAATGGGCAAGTGTGAAGAGCAATACCAAAGTCTGCAGAGATGTATCAAGCTGAACTGCTCTACCCCAACAAGACCATTATGGACTTCAGCACCATTGTGCATAAATCAGTCCCTTCAACAAGCATCCAAAGCAGCCTACTGACAGCAGCATGCACAAATCCAGCAGTTTAGGCAAGTGTAAAAAGCAGTTTATCTGCAGCATGTCCTGACTCAACAGCTTTGGTAAGGTTAGCATGCACATTAGAAAGTAGCCCTGAGTAAGGCGTGTCCACAGAGCCAACATGACAAGATGGTGTTTGTCAACAAAGAAATTCGAAATTATAGAGAACAAACTGAAACCAAAATATGATTTTTGTGAAGTGTCTGTGGAAAAAAAGCGGGAGCCTAACCTGCTGGGAGCTGGGAAGCTCAAGAGGTGCTTGGTTCTTGTTGACGTCCAGGGCTCTGTTTGTGACATCTAGAGGTGATGGCAGGTATGCTGTCACCCCATCAAGTAACATCTGCACTCCCTTGTTCTTGTATGCACTGCAGCACACAAATCCAGTCAGTAATTGTTCAAAGGTACTGCTTGTACACAAGGAAGGCCATGATCAAGACACAAGTCGCAGCCACAGCTGTTTCAGTTGAGTCAGATACATAGAATGGCCCCTCAGACTGAAATGGTTGACTTCTTCTGCTTGATGAGTAATTCATGAATTTCTCACAGGTCAGAATGGCACGACACGCTGCCATGCTGCAGAGCACAGCCCAGTGCAGCACAGCACAGCGCAGCACAGCGCAGCACAGCGCAGCCACATTGCAGCCAACAGAACAGGGACCTGACCTCCCCAAAAGGAATCCAAGGCTGTGATGAGCCTTACCTGCCCATGAAGACAGGCACAAACTTAAGGGCAAGGGTTGCCCTTCGAATGCCCCCTTTCAGGGTCTCAGAGTCCACTGGCTCCTCCATCAAGAACAGCTCCCCCACTGTTTCATCCACCTCCGCAATGCGCTCCACAAGCTCCGCGCGCCGTGCCGTTACTGTTGCCTTCATGTCGTCTGGAACAGGCACCTGCATAGTACAGTGTTTGATTGCTACCAGACGACAGGCTGCTTGCCTGCATTGGAGGATAACGGCAATTTGGCAACAGTGTCTTGATGATACCGTGACATATTGCACTGTGGCATACATCGGCCATCAGTCGTGTCTCCTTGGTTTCCTTTGGGAGTCGACTTCCTGATCCCTTGTCTTCATATGTACGCAACTGTGTCATGCATCACAAGCCTGAAAAGGCACAAGCTAGGCCCACATCTGCCTCCCAGATACATGACAGAGAAGGTACCGACACCACATCAAGATGGCAGCTGACCTCAGTAATTTCATTGCCAAAAGGTCCACCAAAGCTGTATGCACGCTCCTCAACAACATCTACTAGGCCCTTCAGCTTGTCCTCAATGCCAAGAGTAAGCTGCACTGGTGAGCAGTTTAGCTTCAGTTTGTCTCGCATCTGATTCAGGACCCTGATGGGATCAGCGCCAGATCTATCACACTTGTTGATGAAGGCCAATCGGGGGACATCGTAGCGGCGCATCTGTCTATCTACCGTGATGGACTGACTCTGCAGCAGCAAAAGGGAGTTGTTACGCATGCGCAAATCTGCAGCGGAACGCAGCTTGTTTACATGCTGTTTGGTGCTGTTCACATCACAGGCAACAGAGATCAGAGACTGTGCATGGTGTTCAACAGCAAAGCTCGGTTGGTGAGCAGACCTGTGAACGCCTGTGAGCTTAAATGTAGGCGGCTACATGCAAAGTAAAAGTCAAGAAGGTTGTCTGCTGAGCATCAATATAGTTGGTCGTACAGTATGCCATGCACAAAGCATAATCGCATCTGGTGTGCAGAAGATTATATAGGAACATATGCTGGCACACCATCATTAAATTGGAAATGGATCAGGTCCGTACATGTTCCAAACAAGTGGCAGATTACCTGAACGCCGCCAACAGAGCACAATACAAGGACGGCTCCGTCCAGCACTCTAAGTGCACGCTCAACCTCAATAGTGAAGTCAACATGACCAGGCGTGTCAATGATGTTGATGTTGGTGTCTTTCCATTTGCAAAAGGTAGCTGCTGACTGAATGGTGATACCCTTTTCGCGCTCCAAATCCATATGGTCCATCTTTGCCCCGACACCATCTTTGCCTCGAACCTGAGCCCCAAGACCAACTGAGGGGGAAGTGGGATTCTGTGACCAAGCTGCTGAGCATGCTGATGTAATTTGTGCATTGCCACATGTTTGTTATGGACCAAAAGCTGACCTCGTGGATGGAGTGGATTCTGCCAGTATAGAACAGGATTCGCTCCGTGAGGGTGGTCTTCCCAGAATCAATATGTGCAGAGATGCCGATGTTTCTCACATCCATCAGAGCGTCGCGTTCTTCTACATTTGGCTGTGGCACAGCGCTAAATTGCCTGAGACACGTCAACTGTTGCCAACCGCTGAACCTGGCAGGCTGACATATGCCTGGAGAGGTCAAAGGAGCATAGATCTGCGGGAAAAGGGGCCCAGGACTGAGCCCGGCCTGCACAGCCCCCGCAACCAGACGTGCTGCCCTCATCTTGATGGCGGCACTCTGTTGGTGCAGCGCCTCAAATGCCGGGGTGACGCTTACTCGAGGCCATTCAACGTCGCACTCGCTGACACGTTGCACAAATCAGCTTTGTTGGGATGGCGATGCCTCCAGACGCACTACAACGGGCCAAGCATTGCTGTAACAGCATCTGCCATGACTGCTCGACAGAAGAAGAACGTCGCCCTTTAGTAATACAAGCCAAGAATTCAAAAACAGGGTGTTGTAGAGCAGGATTCCAGTAGCTCATTGTTCTTTGCTACAGGGGGCCAACTGTAAATGATGCCAGTCGAGCTGACAGCTCAGGAACTCCAACCGCCGCAACATTGACCTATTTATGGCTGTGTATTCTTACAGCCACCAGACAAGGTGTTTTAAGGGTTCAAATCTGCTGAAGCTGCCAAAGAGGAAATCTCCTCTTCGAATTGCAGGAGAGAAAATAATAGTTGCGCAATGACACAGGTGGGTGCTGACTCTGCTCGCGCAAGCACAGACATGCAGCACAGGAAGAAAGAGGATGGCGTGAAAGACAGCCTGAACCTGCAAATCACTCACTTTACGGGCCAAAATGCTAGAAGACCTATGTTTGCACTGCACATGGCACTGACACAGATGCAACAAAATTGTCAGATTGACAACACAACGACACGTTGCTAATACAAGAGCTGCCTAAGACCAGAGATGGGGTTACAGCTGAGCCTCCTGGCAACCATCCATGCTGCTCAGAACCCATTGTAAGTGCCCTCAGGGCTGCTCCACTGTTCGTAAGGCCAGCCAATCAGACTTCAGGTCGAGCATGCCAAACTGCTGGAGCAGGCTACATCTGAAGCGTCTGTACCATCTTGAGCTGGGCAGACTACCTAAAAGTGCTGCATGGCAGCCTGCCGCTGCGCAGCCTTCTTCTCGATTTGCTGCCATTGCTTCTGGCGCTGCTCCCGCAGGGACCTCTGCTTGGCCTGCATAGATCAGAGAAGCATCAGATCTGGACTGTTGGCTGCACAGCAGCTTGTGGTTCTCATGCCTTGACGCTGCAAACTACAGGTTATGCTCATACAGATGTATATGATCTGGACACTGTCAAATGCTGACAGCATGTCTGCTGAAGCCGACACACAATGCCTGCTGCATGCCTTGTCTGCAACACATGTATGTGCATGAAGGCAATGCCAATAACAAGACACGTTTGCATACCTCTTCCTGCTGGTAGTGAGCTTCGCACTCACGCCACAGGTTGAGGTCCATGTCTTGGAAGACCTTCTTGACATTGCTTGTGAGGCCATGCACCGCTGGGTTCCAGTGGCTGCGAGCATTGCTTTCCAGAGCATTGAATACAACTGGCAGAATGACTTGGCGGTGTTGCGCCACTAAGGTGACAATGTACTCATTGTTCCACAAGAACAGAGACCTCTCAGCAACCTGCATGATCACACTATTGTTGAGCTGTATTGTGACCAAGTTGGACATACCCAAGGGCAGCACTGCTGTTGCTGACCGAGGACAACTGCCCAGTATGCATGTATTTGGTCTAATGCTATGATGCTCTCATCACATGACAACAGCTGCCTGAGGGCTGATATTTGTGCTGGCCAAGACACTCATCCAATCAGACAGATGCAGATGCAGCAAGCATTGCAAGTAACAGCAGAAACTCAAAGGCATGGGTGCATAGCACAGCTGTAGCAAAAGCAGGGTGGAGGTGTGATCTGATTTGAGGCCATATTTCACCTGAAAATGCGAGCTGTTGAGACACTTGGCGATCTGCTTGAACAATGGCACCATGATCTTGGCAAACTCAGTCGCCTGCCATCAGGCACCAGAAGCAGTGATCAGAGAGCAGGTCAAGGTACACAATGCATTCTTGCGCACCAGAGTTGTGTATCAATGCTGCTCTATGGCTCAATTGCATGCAACATCAACAAATGTCTCCCACAATGATCAATTAAGGGCATACTGATGGCATCACACAATGAATGCACCATGTTTGATATCATGTCTCTTACAGTGCCCATCTGCATATGGGTACAACATGTACCATGCAAGGCTTTGAAGGCACATGCAGATGACATCATTGCACACTGTGCCAAGGCCAAACACACATTGAGTCACATGCACACAGGAGCACAAACCTGAGTCATTTCCAGGATCTCTTCCAGCTCGCCCAGGAACAGCACCTCCTTCTGACTGTTGGTGAGGGGCCAGAACTTGAGGAGCTGCCCTAGCACTGGCTCTGCTAGGCTGGGCTCCTTGTCCACAAACTGCACAGCCAACCGCCAACACCATCAGCATTTGTAGCAATGTAACAGGTAAAGGCCTGGATGATCATGATTACTTTAGGCAAGCCAAAAGAAGCTGAGCAAAGTTTGCTGCCCTGCAGCGTGGTTGGGTTTCAGTGATGGCACTGGGCTTGACAATGCCGACAGTGACATGATGTTGGCATGAACTGCTGTCCTTGTCTACACACAAGCAGGCATCACCTGCAATGCAGTGCCTGTCAAATGCAAAATGTTGCTGGTATTGAGTGTGTAGCTGTTCTGAACACACAAGTCTGCAGTGGGACCATATACTGTCCATGCCCTATGCAAGATAAGTAATCAGTAGTGATCCTTGCACTTTTGCTGTGTTACAACACTGGATGATTGTACTGCATGATGCTGCTGTGTTGAGATGCTGGAGTGATGCTTGTTGAGATTCAAGACCCTATTCAGCAAAAAAGAAGCAAAACATTGGGCCTGCTTCACAATTGGTCTAAGTGCAGGCAGCGTCAGAGTACACATGATTGGCTACGCAAGGACCTCCTTTAGCCTAGAACAATCAAGACTTCTGTTGCAGGAAGCACACCTCCAGCGCGCCTGTGCTAACAGAAGCGCATGCGCATGACATGCTCACTACATCACAAGGGCTCAAGATCACCTGTGTGACACAATACGCCAACTGCTGATGGTACAGACCCACGCACTTGGGCTTGTGCAAGGGCATCAAGGCCTTGTGCAGGAAGCTCTGCACATGCAAAAAGCCATTTAGCCTTGTTGATCAAACGCTCTGCTTTTGCTCAGTCTGCACAAAAATCATTCGTGTAGTAAGCCTCCAGCAACAGAGATCAATGAGCCATATTCCGCTGCCAACAGCATGCAGACTCATCTTGTCACTGCTCGAAAAATGATTTTGACAGCATTGCTAGCACCATGCAACAAAGTATGCAGGCAAGCTGCTCGCACTGATGCATATATCAAGGTGCCAACCCACGACCAAACTGGTCTGGCCGCGCAAAAACATATACAAGAGAAGCGCAAATCTACCTTGTGCTCATCCTTGAGGGGCAAGGCAAAGCCATTGATGATGCTGCCTAGGATTTCCAACAGCTCAGCGATGCCATTGTGGTGCTCTGTCTCAAAGACAAAGCGGTAGAACACATTGTTGATGGCCTTTCTGACAAAGGGCCGATGTACCATGAACTTCCCATATATCCTATGCAGGATGGTCTTGAGATAGTCGCGCTCTCGTGGGTCTTCCGAGTCAAACAGCTCCAGCAGTCGCACAACAAAGGACTGATCCACATATTTCTTTGCAACTTTGGCATCTGTGTCATTGGCGCAGACGTATCGCAGCAGAAATTCATAGACAATCTGCAGCAGCATGCGCGGCATTTTTGGTATGGTAGCATGCAGCAGCAACTCAAAGTGAACCAGCGCACACAGAGCTCTGACCATTGCCAAATGCGTATAGCAGTGCTTGGATGCAATGCTTGCATGCAATGTGGAATACCACAGCTGCAATGCCTAAGCAAATGACCGCACTTGCTGCCAATGGATGGAGCACAGCAGCAAAGATGCTAGACTGACCTGAAGATGTGGCCATGCTGGTTCAAGTGTTGGCTCTTCCTCATCTGGGTCTAGATTGTCCTGGTCATGAGATTTGGTGGCGGGCAAAGCTCTGAAAAGGTTGTTATTGAGCATGAAAATGACATCCTCTGCCACTGACTCTGTGAACTTTGCCCCATCTTTTTGGTTGATATAGTCAGCAAGCTCTAATAGTGTCGTCCTTTTCACCTCCTTCTCCCTGACATTCTTTGACTGGTCTGTAAAATCAAAGGTAAATGCACACAAGTGCAGTTTCTTGATGAAAAGACTCTGCTTTTCGCTGTTTGGCACATCGCGAAAAGATGGAAGCGTGTCTGCATAAAATTGCTGGGCTGATGTTGGATCTAGGGGTGGCTGAGGGATCTTCTCCCTTACGGGCAAAGAGTTATTGCGGCTGAGGGAGCCAGCTCGACCGGAGATGCCTGAAGTACTTGCCACTGCTTGCCTGCTGTTCTGCACCGGAGCTGGCTCGTCGCGGGAAACAGAGTTGCCTTTAGTGGTCTTGCTACCGAACTTCTGTTTCATAGACCTCAACATCGTCACGTGAGGCCAGGCGAGAGGAGCTCTTGCTGCTCAGCCGCGTCATGAAAGCCTTCTTGGCGCATCAAACACGAGGATGCAAGAAGAAAGCTGTTCTTTCTGGATCGTATTGGCTTGTCTTGGGCTGTTGCACTGAAGAGTTTGGTACATCAGCAATGCAGGCCACCTTGCGCCCCCCTCAAGCAGCCTGAATCTTTGTTTGGCGGCAAGGTAGCGCTGAACAATTCGCAGGTGGCCTGACTGCGGAAGTGTATTTCTATCCGGGCGCTGAACGCTGTGAACGCTGCGAACGAGGGGTGGGAAGTTTAATAGGTCACTTCTTTAATGCAATTTACTACCTGTACCTGCGAGCAATGCGCTAGTGGCGCTGTTGCTCCAGAGATTGGTGTTGTATTGTCGACCAGTGTTCTCTCGCTTGTACAAGCGCGGCACACCTGTTTCCAGCATCTCGAGTCTCGCTACTAGTACTGTTAGTCTCGTGTTGCGCCACATGTGATCACTGCAAGCTCCAGCGGTGTTTACTCGGCGCGTGACGCTTTACGACATGATCAAGAGTGCTTAAGCCGCAGTGCAATGTTACACAGCATTCCGTCTCAAGCGCGGCTATGCTCTTTGCGCCTCTCTCATATACTTGCCTTGCGGCACAGTGCACAGCAGACCTTCAGCAGCAGGCTTAGTGGTAACCAACTATCTCAATCGCAACAATGCGGATGCCGCTGCCCTGGTGTTGTGATACAGGTCAGAATATGACAGCTTTTACAGTCAAACAAGCAGAAATCTCTACATTTGTCTGGTAGTCATAGCCACATAGTTGCAGGAACAGGAAACCTCAGGTTCTCGCAAATCTGGCACAGTTTCTGTACGGCCAGTGCAGCAGGGCTTGATCAGCACACAACCTCCCAGAGGTCAGTCACTGCCTGGTTTGCACAGCATGCCTGCTTTGGCAGTGGCATGGCTGTCCTCACAATGACCCCTGCTGGGCCTGCAGGGACTAGAGACTTTCACCCAGAAGAAATGCGGCTTCGGAGCTGGTTGTTTGATCACATGTCAGCAGTCAGTCGAGTGTTTGCCTTTGAACAAGTGGATGCTCCAGTGCTGGAGTCAGAGGAGCTGTTTGTACGGAAGGCCGGAGAGGAAATTACTGAGCAACTATACAACTTCGAGGTAAGTACTGCCCTGCAGTGTGTGGGATGTGGCAAGTGACGGTTGCCTCGTTGTTCCTGAGCTCTCTTGTGCCAGCTGCTGGTGCTCGGCTTCTTGCATTTTGCACTGAAGGCCACAGCGATCCATACATCAACATACACTGCAGCTGAAGTTCAGACAACACATTCCATCAGCATGCTGCATCACCAAGCTTCAAGCCCAACTGTCCTGAACAGCTGCTAGCATTGTTGTAGGACAAAGGTGGCCGCCGTATGGCTCTGAGACCTGAATTCACACCATCCCTGGCAAGAATGGTCTTGCAGAAAGGCAAGGGTTTGCCGCTGCCTGTGAAATGGTTCACTCTGGCCCAATGCTGGCGTTTTGAGCGCAGCACTCGAGGCAGGAGGCGTGAGCATTATCAGTGGAACATGGACTGCATAGGTCAGGCTGCAAGCATCTGTTCGTAGCCAGCTTGTTACAACAAAGGCCTGCTTTGCACAGCAGCATGCAAAGCAGATCACACTACTGGGCATCACAACTTCAGGCCCTTGTATTCAGTTACATCGTGTAGAAACATAATCATCTGACACTGCCGTCTGCTGGTAATGCCATGCTCAGACTATGTGGAGCCTCTGGTACAAATGCCTGCAGAGATCCCATTGTCTGCTGTGTCAGGACCATGCTGTACCTGTTTTCACTTGCTACTTTCTGATGCAACCCTCTGCTGCTGAGTGCCATTGCCAATATATAGTTAGCCCTTAAGTATCTACTGCCAACTCTCATCGATATGTCACTGCACTGACAAATACTGCTCCAGTGCTGAAGGTGTTGCTGGTGTTGAGGCTGAAGCAGAGCTGCTGGCTGCAATGGTCATGTTCTTCCAGAATGTTGGTCTGACAGCACAAGATGTGGCTATCAAGGTGTCCAGCCGGCAGCTGTTACAAGCTGTTTTGGAGCAACACATGGTTCCTGCAGAGTCAACCAGTCGGGTCTTTGTAACAGTAGACAAGATGGACAAGCTGCCTCAGGAAACTGTAAGCCACATCAGCATCCTGATCGGCAGTACCAAACTCTGTCAGTGCTGGTTAGTCAGCCTGCTGACTTGTGTGCTGCACTGTATGTGAGTCAAGCTGCGCTTTATTGTCTGCTGCTGAGATAACTGCTTCCTCTGTCTGCTTGATTTCGTTGCTGTACACTGGCATGCTCCATCTTCCAGGTTCTGCTGTCTGCATATCTGGGCTGAAGAGTTAGCGCTTCTTAGGGTCCTACATGATCGGTCTGTGGAAATGACAGCTGGACCCTGGAAATGACAGCTGGGCCCTGAAAATGACAGCTGGGTCCTGAACATGACAGCTGGACCCTGAAAATGCATGGCCTGTGCAGGTAGTGGCTGAACTACAAGCTGCGGGGCTGAACCCAGAGGCCATTTCAGGCATCATGGCAGCCATGCAAGTGCGCAGCCTTGAAGACTTGCAGCAGCTGCTGGGAGACGACACGCCAGCTGTACAGCAGCTGCAGCGCCTGTTCCGGCTTGCAGAAGGCTATGGCTTCCAAGACTGGCTGGTGTTTGATGCCTCCATTGTGAGGGGACTGGCATACTACACAGGTCAGCACTGGAACCTGGCGTACTGTTTCTTTCAGTCTGTGGGATCCTGACATAGTGTTCCTTCAGTCTGTGGAAAGATATCGTTTGTCTTAGTCTGTGGGAATGTGACATACTGCTTCTGTCCAATTTGTGGCAGCCTGAGTCTGAGGTGGGTGAGCAAATTCAGCTCGAGCATGTTGGCATACAGCTTTGTGCAGGCTAAGACGTTCAGGATTGAAGCCAATACTTTCATTACTGTGCGGCAGCACAGCAATGTTGCGTCCAACAATGCATGCCTTCTGTTGATAGTTTGATCAGTCCAAAGTTTACTTTTCAGGCATTGTATTTGAGGCGCGAGAGAGAGGGGGATCTACTTGCCATTGCATGCCTTCTTTTGGTAGTTTGCCTAGTGTGAGTTTGCTTTTCAGGCATTGTGTTGAAGGTGCGGGACAGGAAAGGGGAGCTGCATGCCATTGCATCCCTTCTTTTGGCAGCTTGCCTAGTTTGAGTTTGCTTTTCAGGCATTGTGTTTGAGGCAAGGGACAGAAAAGGGGAGCTACGTGCCATTGCTGGAGGCGGCCGGTATGACCAGCTGCTGGAGACCTTTGGGGGCGAGCACCAGCCCTGTGCTGGCTTTGGCTTTGGAGACGCAGTCATCATGGAACTCCTCAAAGACAAGCAGCTCTTGCCACAGCTGAACCACCAGGTACTTTGTAATGTGCCGTTGCTCTACACCATCTGTGTGTCAGCTCCAGTCTGGCACTGCGCTCATGAGATGTGGCGTTTGATGCAGATGAGAGCTGTTGTACTGATCAGCAGCAGCAAATGTCTGTTTATGCACAGCACGTTGTTGTCAGACCTGCACCTCCCTGATAGCGTAAAGCCTACGTCTGGTTGTAACTCATAGCATGTGGAGCTTGTCTCTGCGATGCCAATGACTGTATCTTGATTGCCACGGTTTGCAGCTTTTGCTGTCTGTGGCCTGTAACTCCTTCAGGTCGCATCCTCTACTCATATTTGGTGCAATTCCGTACACACTATGTTGTATAGAGCCATGTTGCATCAACTGTCTGCAGCCTCTGCTGTCAGTTACACACTTGTATGGTGCGGTCTTGAGGTTGCAGTCACTGTGGGCTGTAGCATAGAAAAGACTACACCTTTCGGCGTCAATGAAAGGGTCCATGAGTAGTCAGATATTATACCGTGCTGCCCAACTGTGGACTGTAGGTAGAGGATGTGGTGATGGTGATGGATGAGGATCTGAGACCTGCAGCATGTGAGGTGGCAGCCAGGCTGCGCAAGTCAGGGCGCACTGTAGACCTCATCCTGGAGCCTAAGAAGATGAAACAGGTCTTCAAGGTAGACATCGTCGAGCTTATGCATGAGACTTCTGCAGGATGCAGCTTGAAGAAGCATTACATGCAGCCATGCTGGTACAGTTGGTGTGGACATCTAGGCTGTCAGCCTCTAAGATAATGGCAATGCAGTTGAGAGAGCATGGTGTTCGCAAAAAGTGTTGAAAAAACTGCACGAGCAGAAACCCACAGGCATTTGGCTGTGAGTGCTGCCCACAAGCATTCTTCATAACTCAGAACTTACTTCAGAGTCATCTGATCAAGCAAGCGTTGCTTCAAGATCCGTGTCTTCCTGCCTGAGAGCCACTCAATGCGTTGCAGGTCACAGACCGCACATCTGCACAGCGGCTTGTTATTGTGGCACCCAAGGAGTGGGAGGCAGGCAGGGTGCGTGTAAAACAATTGGACTCAAGGGAAGAGAAAGATATGTCACTGGATGAGCTGATCACGCCTTCACAAGTGTCAGCAACCAATGCATGAGAGGGTCATGAAGCGGTCTACATTTCTCAAGAGCGTCACAGCTGTTCTGCCATGTCTGTCAATGGACACAGCCGTCTTGCTTGATCTTTCAACAGTACTCAGGTGTGACCGTCAGTAGCACTGTGTTCTGACTCAACTTACATTGACTACGCTAATGACATCAGCTCCTGACTCAAACCAGTTTTACTGCGACGCCTAGCAGCACCAAGGAGATAGTGGCCACCACATTTGCAGTCATGCTGCTTGGTAGTGTGCTAGTCAAATACAGCTTGTGATCCTGTGCACCTACAAATCCCCTGGCGCACATTGCTTGAGCTATGCTGTCGCTTCTTTGCATGAGGTTGGAGAAAAGTCGACCACCAAGCCGAATCAGCACTTGAATACCCCCAGCAGGCCCCAACCCGTTCCAATCAATTCCTCTGGCAGCCAAGCCGAGGCTTAGGTTCCTCACCTCCTCAAACACCAATGACATGAAGCGGAGGGAAAGCAGCAGTGTCAGACCTACATGTTCATCCACACATATATTCAAATCAAATGAGCAGCATTTGATAATTGGCCACATGAGACTATTCAGGGGTCAGCGTGGAAGGATTTGAAGGAGCAACGTCTCTACAACAACACATACCGCTTCCACATTCACAAGACTTTGACAACATCAAAGCATGTGCTTGTTATTGTATTGTGTAATGAGATGGGCTATATAACAAACAACGAAGGGGTTCATGTGGTGCAGCAAAGAGACCAGAGCACCCACCTATTTCATTCACAGGAACCTTAAGAATAGCAAGTGGCCGTAGCAGCGTGCGTAATGCCACAGCCAGCTCCTCTGCAGGAGTGCATGTCAAGCACAGGCTGGCACTCTGCATCGCAGAGACTTTTTTGAACAAAACACAGTACATGCCATGCTGTGTGCAAGAGGGCTATCTTGGACAATAGTAATGCAGCCATCTTACAAGTAACGCATCTGCACCTTGTTGGTGCACAATTCTGACAGAGCCATAAAGTAACAAGAGGTAGGCCAAAAGATGAAGGCGGAGGTCAGGTCTGTACAGGTAATGATGCTCTACTTGCTAGGCAGAAGCAACAAGATCACAGAGGTGAACGCAAATCTTGGGTTCGTGCCATTAAGAGAGAGAAAGAGAGAGAGAAGCATTTCACGTCCTTTGTCCAGTAATGATGTGTTACTTGCTGGAGTGAAGCAAGCAGGTCAGAGGCGCTTGCCTGGAAGGCCACAAAGGTGAGGGAGGCGGCTGCAATGCCCAGGCTGATGGAACGGCGGGTGATGGTGATGATCCACAGATGCAGGATGACGTATCTGTAGCTCTGTGCTGGCCGGGGCATTCCAGGTAAGCCCTCCAGGGCTGTGGGAGGGTGCCTCTGCTGCAACATAGGCGGTACTCCATCTGCAATGTACCACGGAGCTTTCTGGAACATGAGTCAATGCTGACATGGCAAGACATGCCTGAGCAGCATGCATACCTCATGATGCCATGAAGCAGAACAGGTGATTTCGCCTTTGGCTATCACACACGAGCAGAGCAGTCTGCATTGGGTTAAAAGGCCCACATCTACTTGCTATCACATGTACACTGCCACAGCTGGAGTGCTAAATCCTGCCAAGCTAAGGTCATGTATGCGCTGTAAATGGTGTAAGCTATCTGCTATCAATGCATCAATCCACCTGCTGCTCTGACTCAGGAGACTCAGGCTGTGGGGTATTGCAAAGTCACCAACCTGAGCCAATTGCTGTGAAGACAAAAAGGAGCAAGGCTAACAAGCCCAGGCGCCGCAGCTGGGGCTTCCACAAGCGAGAAGGAAGAGCAACAGCAGTCAACAGAGCACAGCCAGCAGCAATGCTGAGCCTCATGACTGCGCTAGCCCGTGCCATGTACACTAGCAACGCTAGCAGCCATATCTGCAGGAAGAGAAGCAAAATCTGGTTCCCTGCAAGACTCACTTTTGCAAACCATTCATGATGGCATACTCACAATGACATGAAGACAGCCCTATGTACCACTGCGTTCATCTGGGAGCGCCAACACATGCAGCAGCCAAATCAGCAGGAAGTATGCAGCATCCCTACTGAAGCCAGTCTACTATATGCTTGACAAGACAGCGTCTGAGATTGCAGCAAAGACAAGGAGGAGGAGCACATGAGCAGCCATACCTCCTTTACAACAGCGCTGACTGAATGTAGAAAGGTCCGTGGTTCCGGGACATATGAGCTGCAAATGCAAATAGTGGTATAGACAGTGGTATAGGTAAGTATAGCTACAATCTCACTCACGCTTGCTGATACTCACCTATAGGGTACATCTGATGTTTTGAGGATGCCGGAAAGCACACGAGCTTCCAAGCTGGGTTGGTTGAAGCCGGTCCTGACCTTCGGTCCTGCAAATAACGCCAAGATGGATGACCACACTAACAGCGTGAAAAGGACTCGATCGAGAAGCATTTCAAGCTCACCCGCAACTTTTGGTGACTTCACCAGCCTGGAAACCAAGACTTTGCGTGGACTGCCGCAAATCAACGTGTGTCTGGCCTGTCCTGCTGTTGGTGATCTGGTCGCGACTCCGCGATAGAGTAAAGCGCAAGGCCGGCATTTTACATAGCTGTCGCCACACACAACAGCATTGGGCATAAGCTACCACCGCCAGTAGTACGTGCAGCTGTTCGGCCGGTTCAGTCCGCTTTGAGCTGTGCGCGGTGCTTCGTTGCGCAGCAGGCTATGGTCGGGATGGCCCTTTGGGATTTACCGTGACTAATGCATGTCAATGAATCCATCAGCATCAGTGCATGATAGATTGGATCCAAATACACTTTCCCATGGTTTGTAGAACTTGGCAGTGCCTGGATCAGTGCATGAATTTGCAGAATTGCAGATGTATCATTGCAGCTGTATCATAACGGTGAAGGGTACTGACAAGTCTGACCATGGCAAAAAGCAAAGGTAGAAAGTTTAACCTTGAACGAAATTGGTAGCAAGCTAAGGTGATATCAAGCTGTTTGTTTGCTCTCAGATCCTTTGTCGGCAGCATTTCCTGCCTGGTTGTTTTCGTCTATCAGAAAAGCTCTATGGCCATGAGAGGAAATACCATGATGAGCATGGCCCGGATTCTGGCTTTCAACAGGAACTGATGTTTGAGTTTGCGCATCTGATTGCACAGCGTCTTGCCTTTGCTGCAGGTTAACATCAGTCTGCACGCTTTTGCCATCAGAAGATGATGATTCAGATGAGGAATCAGAGCCTGCTTTTTGAGAACCAATTGAGATAGGATGCTTGGGATGTGTCGATAGTAAGTGTTCTCGAAGTGCCTGAGCAAAATGGCCCCTTCCATTGGGGTCAGAAATGCCAGCACCAGCCAGTAAGCTGACAAGAGCATCATCTTCAGCTGCAACATCAGAACTATCTTTCCTGTCCTTATCAACGGCTAGTCTGGCGCCCACAAAGGTCTTCAGAGTCTCAGTCATGTGGCCCTGCAGCCACAATCGATGTTGATTTAAGTTCAGGGTGTAGGCCCCCTTCACCTTCCTTTCAGCTGTATCTGTTGCTTCATTGTACTAACTCAAACAAAGGTATGCTGGATGGGACACAAGTCACTGCTAGAGACATTGCTTCTTGATTCATGTGTGCTGTGTTTCCATACTTGACATTGTGTCCTCTTCACAGCGCATATGCCATGCAATTGCTCCTTAGTCTGACTATACACTTCTGCACAAATTTACCCAAAGCTAAGAGCTTCTGCAGCTGGAGAAATTTGGCATAATCATTGCCACCACATGTGTTTGATACACAGGGGTTCAGCAGAAAGTGACATCATGCACTGTACATGCAGAGTGTACTTACCAGACCTTGAGGGTCTGTCACACCCTGGGAGTGCAACAGCCCTGCCACCTGCCTCCAAGGGATCTCAGGCTCCCTGGCCTGCCCTTCAGCCCCAGCACCTGCTGCAGCACCTGCTCCGAAAGCTGCATCAGAAGACGCCCCAGAGGCTGCAGCATCACTACCATTGGATGCTGTTGCAGCTTGGCTGCTGTTTAGGCTCTTGCCAGTGGTGCTGCCAGTGGTGTTCAGAGCAGCCTGCCCAAGCAGTATGTCAGCTGCTGCTGCAACACCTGGGTGGGCCTGCTGAAGCATGTCTCGGCTGGGCAGGGCTGATGCTAGGGGCTGAGTGGACCCCAATGGGGTTGAGGCAGGCTGATCAGCATGATCATGGCTGTGATCTGCAGTCCCATTTGTCCTGCAACATCATATGACGTTTCATCATATTGCATGTGTAAGGTCAATGAGTGTGACAATGCAGGGCAGGCCTGGTGTTGCACTGGGGAAATCACACTAACAACTGCCATCAGCAGCTGACACTGCAGAAGCCTCTCCACCGCAGCAGAGGCAATGTGCTCAATAATGTTTATGTGCCAGTGCTGTGCTTTGGTAGGCGAGAATTTGTCTGATTGTCCTGGTGCAGAAGCTGGATTGTTGTTGCTGCAGCTCCATATGGGAATCAACACTGTTCAGCCCTAAGCCGGTCAGAATGCTAATGACCTGCATCAGAAGGTCATGGGCATTCTGACGCAGGTCATGGGCATTCTGAATGGCATTGACCCAAACGGTGCTGTTTCACGCGTGGAGCTGCAGCAACAAAGTACAGCACTGCTATACCACATACAGCGAGTGCAAAATCGGATGTGAACAGTAATTGAGCTTGTCGCAAGCTAGAACTTGTACAGCCGGTTGGGCTGTACAGCAGCAGTGTCTGCGTACTTGACAGTGACACCCCTTAAGATACACACAACCAGCTATACAACTGCACATCTATACCAAGCATGCACTTTTCCTGAGCTGGCACTTGGAACATCCATCCTGTCATGCTGTAACCACGTTTCTAAATGCTGCACAGCCACATGACACTGTGCAAAGGTACATGCATGACACTGTGCAAAGGTACATGCATTACACTGTGCAAAAGTACATGCATGAATCCTGGACAGCCATGGCCACCTTGCAAATGCACCTCTCTAGTCCCTTAAAGCCACAAACACCTTGGAAATGATGCACCCCACTACTGCCTAAACAGCCTCACCTCAGACAGTTTGGCAATGCATATGCCGAGACCCTGAGCAGCCAAAGATGCATTTCTGCACTGGAGCACCATCGCGTCAACTCGCTACAACTCATCATGCATTATTAGTAAGTGAGGTTAGGGCTTACGTGCAGGATGCATGGTGCTCCTCCAAACCAGACAGCTGTCGCCTCAGACCTGCCTCCTGACTGCGCCACCTTTCTTCCTGCATGTGATGTTGACACTAACAATGATAACAATACTAATAATGATAATAATAAGGTTATTGTTGATAATCATAATAATAATGATGATGGTGACAACAACAATATTGATAATAACATCACAAAAAAATAAAGATGTTGATGACGCTTTCCAGCTCATGATGAGCTAGGTACGTGCATGTAGACACCAAGATCAGCTTCAATTGACAGAAACATGATAGACATTAGCTGTGGAAGGCGCTGTCAGAGTCCATTCTGTGTCATCAAATGTGATGTCAGGTAGTAGTATGTGCACACTGCATGTTCCAATGCCAGCATTCAGTACAGGTGCAGGACAGTGCAAGCAGACGATTCAAGCAGTGATTTGTGTACAATGCACCGTCCAGCGCCTGCATCCAGCAAGTTTGGAGCAAGCAAAGCCTCATCTGCTGACTTGGCGGTGTATCATAAGTGCAGCAACTGCCAAGAGACAACGACGTGTTGTCAACTCTTGCAAGAGCAACTCATAGCTAGTTGCAACAAAATGTGCTCAACACTCATAGACAGCAGCCAGTGAGATGATTGATGGGCAAGATGCCACTGCTTACATTGCTGGTGTGTAGGGCTGCCTCTGCTTCCAGATTCCTTCTGAGCTCTGATGCTACACTGTACTGCTGACTCAAGCTCTTGGACAGCTCACCCAGCCTGTACATCACACCACACCTGAGTCTGCTACAGCTTGAAAAGGGTTTTCAGGATAGGATGAAATTGTGCAGCTCAGTAGGATTATGTCTGTGCATGCACCATGCTAAGAGGTGCCTTGCACATGATGCAGAGCTGACTCATCTCCACGATGTAGAAACAAGTTGCTGCTGTCCCCAGACGTTTCTCCATTTAGATTTCCAGTACTTTCTGAACTAGAATAGACGTTTCAGGATTGATAAGAGCATGAGATGATGCATGTATGAGTGTAGATGCTTCTCTGAGCTGCATGAGATGAAAAACAATCTCCTAGCATGGGACGTGCATAGATGCCTCTCTGAGCTGGACACTGAGAAGGCAGTTGTCTTCATCTTGACAGTTGACGTGCTGTACTGATGTACTACATGCTGTGATCAAAGTTGCTAAGCTGTGGTGGAGTCTTTGAGCTGCTGTGACAGCTGCTTCTTGTACAGCCTTGGCATTGTACTGTACATGCATAAGGCTGCATCAGGCTGCATTAGGGGATGTGACTGGGTGTCACAGGCACTGGGATCAAAATGCACACATGAGTGATGGACTGTGATCAATCAAGCATGGCACGCAAGCATGCCACATGCACAGCTGTGCAGCTGTTGATGCCAAGAAAAACTGGTATGCACACTGAGGCTTCCTACAGGAACGTCTTGAGCAGCAAGCTCGCATCATGGCAAAGTCTGCCTTCTGTTTGACTCATTGTGATTGCAGAACAGACAGACATCAGGATGCAGGGTCTTTGTGCACTGAGTAATGTGTGCTTGTCAATGCAATGGCAGGCAACCAATGACTGGGTGATGACCTTATGACCAGCAACACTGACAGGCAGCAGGTTTGAAGCTTACTTTGTGTTGGCGGCAGCAAGCTGTTCATCGCATGATGAGGCCTTCTCTGAGACTGAGAGGTGCGCCTGCCGCTGACGCGCGTACACCTCCTTGAGCTCCTCATGGACAGCTATGCTCTGTTAGCACTGACTTGAGTTAGTGGCACGACACTGGACTGCGTCCAGATGTTGTACAGCAACAACGTAAACTTTGTACACAGGACACAATGCTGCAGCATTCTGATATGATGCACAAGCAGCCAAAAGCAGTTCCCAAGAATGTGTATATGCATAAACGTGCATATGCATAGCAGTAGCTCTCTGCTTGAGGCTGCTTTGAAAGGCAAATGCAGGGCTGTTGTATAGGATGACCAGCATGTACCAACGACATGTGCATATTTGTCATCCCATGTGGGTATATGACATCACTGGAGTGACAATGTGACCCTGCAACTCCAGTCTACAGGGTCTGGGACATGTTGAATATGCATATCGCTGTGACTGTGTTTTGCAGAAAGATTATTCAATGCCTACATCTGCTTTGGCTTTCAGCAACTCTGTCTCACGATTGGTCAACAGCACTTTCTCCTCTTGGAACTTGTCTTGCGCCCTCTTCAAGTCCCTTTCTGCTTGGTTGATTTTTGCGTTGAGCTGCCTGATGCTTTGATCCTTTTGCACGCTTGTCGCCTGCACAGATAGGGCCTTGTTTCCAAGAGTCAGCATTGCAAGTACCACCACTGACTTGCCATGAGGTGCTGATCAGTCTTCCATTGCATTGTGCACATAGCCAAGGGCAATTGAACAGGTTTTGAAGAACGACCAGCCAGGTTATTCTGAGCTTTATGTATATCATAATTCAGCATATTGCATGATGATGCTGAGACCTTTCATGCATAAGGAGTTGGATACACAAAGTAAGAGAGTTTTGCATTGATGCCAAACATCACCTGCATCTGGACTTGCTGATTCTGCAATGACTGCATGTCCTTGTGTGCTTCCCTCAGAGTGTGTCGTGCACCGCTGAAACGGTGCTCCCTAAATGCTAGAATGATGGCTAGGAGACTCAGAAAACCCCATCCAAGGAGAGGCAAGTAGCTTTGCAGCAGCTTGTACTTCTTGTTCCTTTTTCTGCGGTGTTGCAATAGAAGCCGTGTTCCACACCGTTGAAACGCCGTTGATCCTTGGTTTTTGGTAACTTTTCGTGCTTGCCTGAGACCTCGAGCGTCGTCAAAATACATCCCAGACATTGTTCCGCCGGGGCCCAGCATGATTGGCCAACCAAGCTGCTTGCGGCAAGAAGGTGGTCGTTGTCACGTCAGCTCCAATCCAGCATCAAGTCAAATTGGCTTGACCACGCCGTAAGCAACATTCGCCAACCATTGCGAGTACTAAGTCATCTTTGAGCACAGTCACTGCACGTTAAAAAGCTCGTAAGACCCTCGCATGAAGCGGTTCGCAAAGTCTCGTTAGGTCCAGCGGCGTTACTGCACGCATCGCGCATCGCTCGCGCATCGCTTGCGTGCAGGCTTGCAGTGACTGACTGACTGACTGTACAAGCTGACAGGCCATATAGATTGGCACTGAATGACCATGGCAGGTGTCCAAACTGTCAGCTGCATTCTCATGTCACCAACATGTTGTTAGCGCTCCAGCATGCATGTAGCCGCAGTGAGTTTCAAAGATGCTTTTTCTGAACGTCGTGGCCCATGGGTGCTGCTGTGAATGCCCTTAGTCACGAAATCCAAAGACAACTCTCAAACTTGCAGTAACGCGGTGCCAGCTTGCTGGCGGCAGAACGACTGGCGATATAAAACCTTGAGGAAACTTTTTGCCTCTCTCCCTGGCAAGACAGCTCACTCTGACAAATGGCAGTGCCTCCATCAGTCCCTCACCACACATTCGCAAGTCAGTACTCAGCTTGATGCCATTTTTGAGGCGAGCCTGAACCAGACCAGGATTCTGACAGATCATTGACATAGCAACGTACCAATGCTAACAACATGATTATGATTAAATTAGTACGCTCACAGTCATGCTGATAATGATATGGGAACCCAATGGGAGGTCTTACATCAACGTACCGGCCAACATTTAAGGACCTGCCTGAGTGAAATTTGCACTCAAGCTCCAACACATACTAGTGTGAGTACTCTCAGGCTGAGGGCTTCTAGCCAGTGGCAAGAATAGTATGACCTGTTGCTACGCCAGTAGAACGCAGAAGGGTCTCCTTGAGAGAGTCACGGTGCTAAAAGTCTTGGGTATAGATGTTGATAGTGACGATTGATTCTCTTGAAAGTTCGTGGCTTGAGAAGCGGTGTCATACTGGTCAACAAAACCTGCTGTTGAGACACCATAGAACTGAGTGCATCCAAGCGCAAACTTGTCTGCATAGTGAGCCGACATCTGAATTTATGGCAAAGACTGACACAGACTCTATCACACTGCTGACTCAGCTCAAATTTGCATGACCACGCAATGTACAGATGGGAATGTACAGCACATGCGCTGAAGGATCTCAATACTGACTCTGCGCTCTCAGTCATACAGAAGGCAGCAGAACATAGCATCATCTGCATGTTCACATAAGTAGACTTGTGCAGTTGCCAGCTGTGAGTGTTTTGCTGTCACCTTCAGGCGCAGCCTGTCTGTTCCAGTTGCATGTGCTTGCAACCTGCGCAAAGCCCTGTGAAAGTCAGCAGCGGCATATGCATGGCCTACGCCGCATGCTGATTTCTCATGCATTACACTGCACTGTGCAGTTTGAATGGCTACATTGTGTAGGTCGATGTGTGTTGCTGTCAAGGTCTGCTCGAGCTGTGGGACTTCTGCACCCAGGGTGCGTACAACATTCTGCATGACAGCGATAGACAAAATTTGCAAGAGGGTGACGCTTGTTGAACAAGACACTGTAGCACGTCTGAGGCACATTTTGAGCCAAAAAAATACAGCCTTTGCTGTCCTAGTGGCAGCATGTATGCGTTCTTACTTGTGCACTTCGTAAGGCTCTGGCACGTCCCTCGAACCTAGCTATGACACGCTCAACAACTTTCTCAATGTCTCGTTCATTCATCTTGTGTTTAGCTTACTTTAAGCAGGCGCCTGGCTGAGCATGTAGCTTGCTGCAGGTAGCACAGGCAGTGGCGCCTTGCGTGGTGAAAGTCGGGTGTGGCTACAACAAGCTCGATTTGCTCCGGCAGTGCACCCGAGACAGTCCAGTAGGTGAGTACAGTCATGACATGAAATGCAGCTGCTTTACAACAGCCAGGCAGACAAGAGGCAGCACAAATCGATGCGCAGCTAGTTGAAAGTACGGACGATCGCGAGGACCGTGTGGAGCTGAAGATCAAGGTGGCAACATCATCAGGCTTCACACTGACAGATGTTCGATTAAGTAGGGTACGAAGCCCTACACCGCCAGGGTTGCAATGACTTCCGATACTGCAAATTCCGACACATTCTGCATCGCCTCGGCTACGTTGCTTCCTGCTTCTCGACCAGAATTACCGCCACTCCGTTGGAACCCCTATTGTAACCTGTATCACAGGCGCTGCTCCCAACCACTTGACTGTAGCTCGGCGTCTACGACTCCGTAAGGGCTGCCAGTTTTTCCCCGTTGTGGCCGCTGCAAACAAACAGCTTCAGTAGCTGGTTCACATCTGTATTTGAAGAGGCGAGGCCTCATGAAGCTTACTGGGGCAGAAACGAAAGTTCAAAAGCCCAAAACCAAAAAAGGCAAGAGAGCTTTGCAACAGCGTGAGCCCAAGTTGGTAAGCTGCTGCTTCGGTGGTTCTTTCACCAAAAGCCCCATCATCACAAACAGGAGCAAACCTCTCGGGAGAACTGGCTAAATTGGGCACTAATGCAGGTGGAAGATCCAAAACGTGCTTTGATTTTGTTTGGTGGCAAGACCAGTCAGATTACGAAGGATGTGCTTTCTGACCTGCACAAACTCAAATCAGCTGTGAGTTGTTTCTGTCTGCTTTGCTCAGCTTGGTAAACCGTTTTTTGGCAGGCAAGCGTTGACTTGGGTCATTGCTCCTCAGGGGGACTCAGTAAAATACACCAGAAAGAATGATGATGTCAGACCGTTTGAGGCAGGCGGTGACACAAATCTGGAGCACTTTTCACAGAAAACAGACAGCAGCTTGTTTGCGCTGGGCAATCACTCCAAAAAAAGACCGCATAACATAGTCTTGGGTCGCTTCTTTGATCATCGGCTGCATGATGTACTAGAGCTGGGTGTTGAGCGGTTCAGGGGCATCAAGGAATTTGCTAAGGCTGCAACAGCAGTGCAGATTGGCAACAAGGTATGCTGCTGCAAGCACCACGGATACAGCACCTTGAACCTGCTTTGTTGCTCAAGCATGCAGGGCTCACAGTGTCAGTCAGCTGGCCTTCACACAATGCATGTAGGTTTAAGAGTCTGAGTCAGCTGGCCTTCCACAATATGTGGCACCATGTGCATGCCTAGCAAGGACACCTTCAAGGGTGCGGAAAAGTTGCTGGCATCATCTTAAGAAAGCTGCTGCTTTCAGACACATGTCTGTGTATGAGATCCTGCGCAGCTGCACGTTCCAAGGATGTGATGAAATCAGTGCAGTATTCTGTTAGAGTCCAGGCTGAAGTCTGCTGTGCTGTGATGCAGCCATGTTTTGTGTTTGTGGGGGACGGCTTTGATAGCAATTCTGAGCTGAAAATGGCTAAGAGTCTGCTCTTGGACTTCTTCAGAGGACGGCAGATAGATGCCATCAACTTGAAGGTACATACTGCCCTCTTGGCATCATAAGCATGCAAAATTCCATAACCTGCAAAATTTCAGCACTGAGCAAACAAGCAGCAGACCCTCCACCCCCCCCCCCTCCCTCCCTCATCCTGCATAAAAGGCAACATCTCGAAGAGGGCTGCTGCTCATAAAGGTAGGTTGCCGTACGACCTACATGTATCAGACGTATGCAGGTCCGTGAGTAGCTGCATGCACAGTTCATGGGCTGCGGCTTGCAAATTCACATCTTACCACAAGTGTGGTATGGCTGCAGAGTCACTACCATCATTGTGCCTCTGCTTGCGTGCTTATGCTGCATCAGCCACATCAGCATGCATTATTGCTGTGTCAATTTAGCATGCTAGACATCCCATGGTGTGCAAGGCAGGCCGTGTGTCATTCCAAGAGGCCTGTTGCGTAACTGGCAGTTTCTGCGTTTCACAGTGAAATAGGGTTGATTGCATTTTGGGAAGTCGGCAGCAGCACATGGGCTCATTATTGTCAATGCAATAGGGTTCTGGATTATTGCATTTCCTTTGAGATTGGTAAAAAGTCTCCCATACCACTGCAGGGCTTGGATCATGTGATGTTTGTAGCCGCAACGGGTAACCGGCTGTTACTGCGTCAGTATGCCATTGCCTTCAAGAAGTCAGGGGCACAAGTGCCTCGCACAGAGCTAGCTGAGATTGGGCCCAGGATAGACTTCTCCATCAGGAGAAGTAGAGGAGCACCAGATGAGATCCAGACACAGTCAATGAAGCAGCCAAAGCTGGACAAGAAGAAGGTGAGCCACCATTGTCAGGTTGCAGCTGAATGCACAAGCTGTGATTGGAAAGTCAGAAAGCCGCAACATGTTGAGCAGCATGTGCAGTTGCCTGTGCAGTTGCATATTGCAACAAAGGCAGGTTCCAAGACATGCATCAAGCTGTTGCTGTGTATGCTTCACAGGCATACGACTGCACAGGTTCCAGCTGTACGACAGTTGGGCAGTGAGTGTACAGTCTTCCATGTACTATCCCAAAGTTTGAGTGTGCTGTCAAACCCTTGACTGCACATTTGCACCTGTGACTTGTGCACACTCAAGGGTCTGTTGGCACTCAGATCATAGTCGTATGTCATCAGCTGTGGTGAGCAACTTCAGCTGTGGTCGTCAGACCCAGTGGCATGATGTGGCTGCACCTCATCAGGACTAGCCAGGCTTGTTTGCATGCTTCCTAACAGCATCTGTGGGTTTGCTGCTGCAATCAGAATTGTGCAACATGGCAGCCAGCTGAACCTCAATCTCAGCGTGTGTTTGTGAGCACTGTGGATGAGTACTTTTGATGTCAAGGAGGTGGCTGATCACATATGTGATTGACTTGCAGGAGAAGAATGTCTCCTTTGACAGCTTGGAAGGCAAGGTTGGCCGCGTGTACATGCCAAAGCAGGACCTCAACTCTATGGCACTCAACAAAATGAAGGTCAGTCACCACTGAATTGTCCTCACCACTGAATTGTCTGACTTAAGGGCTTCTGATCTGCTGATGCTTTTGACACTGCATGCTCACTCAATTTACTCAAGGCAGTGTATGCAGCAATATGTTTCAGAATACTACCTGTTTTGTTTGTTCTGGTCAATTCTGGAGTATCACACTGCTTGCCTGGTCATGGTCTGTTCAGTGCTGATGAAACGAAGGGGAGCAATTTACACAATGCGCTATTGATATGCAGGGTCTCAAGAGAGAAAGGCAATCTGCAGCTGCAGATGCTGCAGAGAAGAAGGCAAAAGTAGGCAATGATGAATAAATCTCTATTTGGTGGGTGGGGTCCTTAGATCAAGTCGGATTGCGTTCGAAATGAATCCGTCCTCAGCTTTATGAACATGGCTGTAGGTGTTGATTGTTTTTGTGAAGTTTTGACATCGTCACGGTTGAACGGTTGAGATCGTCATCGACCGTCTGCGATCAATATAAAGTACCAGACTGCCAGTGTTCTCTCGTCAGAACTATCGTGCATGCCACAAAACAGATCTGTATATCGTCAGTGATTCCGTGAAGATTTGGTCATTTGGGTTTACAATCATTCTCTATGTGTAGGTCCTTACTGCCAGCAAGATCCGTTAAGTATTGTGTGTGCCACAAAACAGTAATACAATTCTTTCAGCTGGGATGCAATCTCATTGCAAGAAGTATCCAAAGATAAAGAAAGAAAACCCAACAAGCAGTGATCCGTATATCAATGCAGACTTCTGCCCTGAAGTGAGAGAATTGCCGCCCAAGCCATATCCTTGATTCTCTGCAAATCCGGCAATCACGCGAGCTCTTGACTGGAATGTCCTTGCCTCTGCTCCACAGATAGGGCACTGCCAGTCATTTGGCAAGTTCTGCAATGCATCATATAGTGTGGGAAAAGGCAACACATTCTTGACATTGGCTATGCTGACACTGATGAGCATGAACTTAAGTTGAGTTGTCGCAATGCTGCCTACTGGCCTAGACAGATGATTGACTGTGAGCTTCATCAAATCAAATGTTCTCAGGTGTCAGCGACATTGGAGTCTGAAGCATGATGATGCCAGTCAGCAACATAAGCTCACCTCAAACTTGGTTCCAGGTGATACTGGGTACTCACTATCACCCTTCTTGGGATCATACTGATACCCACATGCAACACATTCAGCCTGCCCTGTTCCAATCTTCATGAACTTCTCAGCCTTTCGCAACCTCTCCTGCTCTGCTTGTTTCTGAGCTAGGGAGGACTCTGGATTCTGCATTGCGCGACGTGACGCATTCAGAGAAAAAAGCATTGCTTCGAATGTTGGGTTCTGCTTGCTGAGTTGCAGTCCATGCGTGATCAGGGTGTACAGGACACCTTGTCCAAAACTTTATGTCAGCTGATTAGCCAACTTCACCTCAATATCGACGTCGTCTTCAGGGACATCAAGTTCAGTGTTTTTCTCAGTGCTCGCTTGACAGTGTTTTTGACGCTTCAGGGTACGCTTGCATGATCCGCGCTGAGCATAGACGAGCCGTTGTGAGTACAATGCAGCTCTGACGATTCATGCAGGAGCAAAGCTGACAAGCAGGATTGGCCATACTTGTCGGAAAGGCGTTCCAACGGGCCTGCAAGGCTGAGTGTGCGCGCGTGACGAGCCAGCCTGCAAAGCCTACAAAGCATTCAATGACGCGTTTGAATAGCCAACCATTCCGTAGGTTCAAGAGACGCTGCCTACCAGGGAGCAGGTGCTTGATCTTGACCCGGACAGCAGCATTTGTGGTTACTTTCAGCGGTGTATCGCAAAGTTGCAGGAGGAAACGTTCAACAACACCCTGATTGTTGGTCGGACGCTGCGAGTACACGAAACAGGTAAAGATGCAATTATAGACCCGGAAAATGCAGATTCGAAGGCCTGGTCCACAGAGGTGCTGACCAGGGTGCTGACCAAGTTTCTGCCGCCGTTTCATATCCTGGCATTTCAAAGTGCTCTCCAGCTTAAACCTTCTGCAGCAGTGATCGAGCGTTGCTCAGCTCATTTGATAACTTGCAGGACGTTTTGCACGGGCAGGCGTGCAACTGTCACGCGCTGGGCCAGTTTGACCGTCTAACAGCGGTTGAAACAAACTTCACCCTTGTTGCAAGTCGGTCTGGGCATGTCCCTAGAAAGCTGTTGCAGGGGCCAGCAAGGCTGTCGCTATTCCAGCGTGCACTAAGGAGTTGCATGTATACGATTCAACTTGATTTTAAATTGGCGCTGAGGTACATCACCGCGTGCACGCAGCAGGCTGGCACCTGGTCAAACAAGTGCATGACAGCGCTGATATCTAGCTATGAACTCCAGACTTCGTGAAAACAAACGTGTAAGAAACAATATCAGATCCGCGTTCGCGTGTAGCAAAATTGCAGTGCACGGCATTTCATAGGCAGGATCAGTACTTAGAGACACATAGACAACTTGCTTGCATGCACCTCAGCGACAAGATCCTGGCCTTCAGGTATTCTGTGCTGAGCTGTATGTATGATGCTTCACTGCCTGATGTTTCTTTCACGGTGGACGAACGCAACATGCACTTTGCTGTGTCTGCAAATTAGTCCTCACACGAAGCTTCAGCCCTGCATCTGTTGCACAAATTAAGGTCATACCTCATGCAGGATGTATCTGCAAGTGCTTCATCATCAAAGCCTGCTTGGAAATGCTGTGAACCATTGCTAGCAGCATCTTCAAGTGGCATGTGCAATCAAGCTGTACAAATTTGTCTGTAGGGGCAAGGCACCCTCCCTTCCCCTGCCATCCTTGCAAGACCTCCAGAACACCAAGGTCAACAACTTGAGGCCGCTCAATGTGTCACCAGACAAAGAACAGCACATCTGGGGAATGCGCTCCAACCTTGTACTTCCAGCATTGGCAGTCACCCTACTGGTGGGACTGGTCATGCTAGGAGCATCTGCCCTCATGCAGCCAGAGTAAGCTTGCTTCCTCACTAGGCCATGTGTCAGGCTAATCCATGCATGGTCAAGTCTTGCTGCTTGTGGCTAATCAAACTGGACTGCTGTTGCTCAGATGGTTTGCAGAGATGGCACTGTCTTTTTCTGCAGCGAACAAGCTGCACCGTCTGCTGTGAATGAAAGACATTGACATCATGTTGGTACATCTTTGTTGTTGGCTTGTCTAGCAAACACATGCATGCTCTGTGCACCGTTTTGGTGCTCAGACTGCTGGTCCCACAGACAAGCAACCTGGCCTCTCAGCAAAAGCCATGTGCTAACACAGACCAATGCCTGTGCAGCTTTGATGATTTCAGACAGATGTCAGCGGCGCAGCATTTGGGACTGCTCTCATCTGAGCACCCGGAGACACTGGTGTTGTACACGTACTCTAACTCAGACACTGAGTATGAGCGCAATCTGCACTACTTTGTGGAGCATGGAATGGCAGAGGGAGATGGCTGTGATTATGTCATCATTGTCCAGGAGGTCAGCCACCCTCTGCAGACATTACTTTGCACTGCCTGCTTACCTGACTATAGTTACATCAGAGACTTTGCAGATCAATCCTTGTGCGAAACGCACATTTTGCATGATTGGTTGGCCCAAATTCGGCCACAACCTGTGCTCGTTGTACTCCTGTCAGTGCGTACTGCCATGTTGGACTCAATGCCTCTTGCATAATGCGCTTGCAGCACAGGTCACGAAAAGGGCGCCAAGCATCGTCAGCTGAGTGTGTCAAACTGCTTACACAGCACATGCTCTGATGCAGAAATGCTCAACATGCTGAGCTGCCAAGACATTGCATTCTCAAGAATGTCCTGATCAGGCTGATCTGATCCTGGCGTTTTGTGCGCCAAACGGTGTTTGTTCCACGCAGGGAAAGGGAATTCTGCCCCCTCAGCTGCCTTTGCCAGACCTACCCAGCAATGCCCAATACATCTTCCATGAGAACATCTGCTTTGACTGGGGCACATTTGGTTGGGCCCTCAAGAGCACTGCCCTGGACGTGGGCAGCTACAAGTTCATTGTGTTCATGAACTCTTCCATCAGAGGGCCACACCTGCCTGCCTATTGGCCGGTATGCCTTCTTGCACCTGTCACTTGTTTGCCTACGCCTTTGAACAATCATGTTCTGAACACTGCCAATCTGCTGCGTGCACATTTTCGCCTGGGGAAATGCAGTTGGCTGAAAGCATCAAAACACCATTCATGGCTTTGTCAGCATCCAGCATCTTTGCAGGCATTTGTGCACTGGAGCAGTATCCTGACATCCCGCCTGATAGGCAAAGTGAAGCTGGTGGGGTCAACCATCAGCTGTGAGGGCACCTTCTTGAATGGAGACTTGACTGCAGCACGCCGCCAGAATCCCCATGTGCAGTCCTACGTCATGGCAACTGACCAGGTGTGGCATCACCTGTAGTGTCAATGCAAGTCTGTCCATATCATGCTGCAGTTTGCTGACCTGTAAGTTCAGAATCACGCTGATGACCTGCATTTGTCAGCATTTAGCAGCTAAAAAGTATGCTACAGACGCCACTCTGCATCAGGATGTGCCCCATGCCTTTCATGACTACAACTGGGAGTAACAATGAATCTGTTGTGAACACTCCACTTATCTGTAGAATGTGCATATGCTGGGGCCAGACCATGCTTGTCATTCATCATCATTTTGCATAGCTGCCCCCCAAGAATCAGACCAGCATCAAACCTGTCAGTCTGCCAAGATTAAGAGCACACACAACAGCATCTACATATGGATGGCTTGCGCACTCATCAAGCTAGGGGTTGCCTTCCAGGAAGGGCTGAAAGTTCTGCAAGAGGACGGCCTGGTGTTCAAGTGCTATGAGACGCTGCATGACACTGTGTGGAACAGTGAGCTGGGGTCATCAGTGGCCATCTTCAATGCCGGCTACACCATTGACAGCCTCTTGCTGAAGTACCAGGGAGCAGACTGGCGCGACAAGGGCAACTGGAACTGCAACGCTGGGTGAGCACAAACATTACCTTCTATTGGCAAAACAGGACTTAGACCGTGTGCTGTTGCAAGCACCAAGTGTCCGCCAACAACTGCAAAGGCACTATCATCGACTGAACTGAGTCCCAAGCTTGCATGGGTGCAACCACTGCCAACAGATACCGTTGCGGGACACCAGTTTGAGCTGTCTTGGGTGTTCCCTCAAGCTTGTGAGCCACCAAAATTAGCTTTCAAAAACATCATCTGTATGCTATGGTTGCCTCACAGAAATTCAACTCTACCCCTGCAGACTGACCAGCATCCATGCCAGGCTTGGGTTTGCAAGACCTCCTGGATCTGCTGCTTGCTGTGTGTACAGGCGGAGCCCATATGATGTGCATGGATTCTCAACCTGTATGCTGTGTGTTCAGGCTGAACCCATATGCTGTGGATGCATATGACGGCGTGAACCTGAACCCTTTAGAGGTTGTGTTCATCAAAGTGAAGTCCTTCCTGCTGCAAGCTGACTGGCCTGCGCCCAAGATGTCCCAGACATACGACCGGTGGAGCACCTTCAAGGTATACCTTCTTTGTCACTGTCACCAATGAACAGAAACAAGAACACTGTGCCTTTGGCACTTTTTCCAAGAGAGCCCCAAGGGATTTGTCATCGTTGCACGTGTAGCGTCTGTCTGGACCTGTGCTTCTGCCATACATTTTACAGTTTCTCTTTTGTTACAAGGCTTGATCTTGTGCTGTGCCCTCTGATGACTGATGTGAGGTGCGCTCTGACATTTTGCTCATTTTTGAAGCCTATGGGGACAGCATCTCTGGGTCACTCTTTCACACCAAACTTGTATAATGATGGAGACTGTACATACAGGACCTGGTGCCTGCAGCTACTCTTACACCCTCAAGTTCACGCAGCCTTGGCCCATCTGTTTCTTCTGCCTGTGTGCAAATCTCTTACCGGCACCATCATAATCAGGCGCTGATGTCGCAGATCTGCAGCGCAACCAAACACGACCCTTTCACACAGCACTTTACCTTCCACACCTTGTTCCTCTACTGCTTACTGGAACCCACTCACAGACCAGAGTGACTCAAGTGACCAGAGTGACTAGTGAAGCTTACATCTTCATAAGGAAGCATTCTATCATAAGTGAAGAGGGCAGCCGTCAAGCACATGCATAGTGGTGCTGATGACTGTAACAGTGCAGGAATTCAGCCTACAGACACGCTAGCACTGCGCATTTTACCTCAGCTCTGCTACAGTGACGCTGTCCGCTGCATGCAGGGCGCACCCATCACAGCACAGAGCAATGCGTATGCAGACCACATAGGCGTGTACCGCAGCTCCCGCATCTCAGTCATGACAGCCAGGGGTTCGAGCTGCTTCAACTTCGAATTGTACAGGAGCAAGAACTCCCTGCCCTTTGAGGATGGCACCAGCCTGTGGGACCACTTTGTGCAGCATGGCCAGTTTGAGGGGCGCACCTTTGAGTGAGTCCACCGCTGCAGCCACACACCACATGCATGCATTTGCTGGGCCGAGACTTGCTGGTTTGTCACACCCAGACACAAGCTCTCCAGGACGCTCTGATCTGCAGAGCCTGGTGACTTGCATTGAGAGTCAAAGCCAGACACAGTGTGCACTCCAGCATGGTTGTGGGCTATGCAATGCCCTGGGTCAAGCGTTATGCAAATGTAGCATTGCACACACAAACACATACACAGGTCAAGTGAAATCCCACTGCCTGTGATGCTCGCTCACTGTGCTGCACATGGCGAGACAATGGCATAGTCAGGTTCAGGTTGATCTGTGACATGAGTTAGAAGGGGTTAGATGACTTCATGCTTTATGCATCAAACAGCTGCAATGCTCAATGTCTGCATATCAAGGAGTGCAAATGTGAAGTTGTTCAAATGCATGGTTCAAATGCAGGTTCAAATGCTGGCAAGACGGCAGCAGAAGCTCTCCAGTAGATGGTCAATGGTACCCCAGGAACTCAACTGCTACCAGTCTCACCGCAAGCAATCCAAAAGCCCGCCTGTCTGTTCACCTAAAGATGCCTAGAACCAAGCTGCAATGGAAGCTGCAACAGCAGCTGCAGCAGCAGCTGGATCAGCACCCAGAACTGGCTGATGCAGCTGTGGATGTACAGGCTAAAAGCCGAGCAAGGCATATACTGCAATACCAAGGCTCACAGCTTGACGTGGACGGATCACAGTGGATCAGCCCGCTTGGTGACTCAGAGGACTATAAAGACCATGCAAACAGTGCCCATCGATGATACCATGATTGGAAAACGCATGTTGTTTTGTGTTGGAAAGGACATGCAGCTCAGCAAAGAATGATGCTGCGCCTTTGTGATGCATGCTGCAGGACATTTTGTGAGCCATCTAGGGCCATTTAGCTAAAGGTTTTGTCGGGCTGTACAACAGTTTCCTGCTGGCAAATCACGTGGCACGTGTTTGCAGACGTTCTATGGTGATCTGCAAGCAGGTCTCAGACTATGCAGTGCATCGCAATTTTTCCATGACTAGCATACACTGTGACAGCTTTGACTTACCTTGAATTGTTTGTGCTTGCGTTGGGTTTTTTGTCGCTGTACAGCAGGGATTTGTTGGTACAATGCATGATTTGGTGCCGTGCCTCAGCTTGTTAGTTCCAAGTTACATATGAGTCATAAGCTCTTAGTAAAGCCGAACGATGTAAGACACGATCGAACGCTGTTGCCCTTGCAAGTGCGTACCATAGATGTTCAACAAGCGCAATAACACGACGTCGATCGACACTGCATTGATCAAAGAACGCAGTTGAGCTCGTTGTTGATGTCAAAGCGCAAACAATCCCTGAAAAAACCTGCAATATTACATAGAAACCAAGCTACCGTTTCGAAACCTAGCTTGACAAAGCGAAAGCAGCAGGAAACGGCCGCTCGTCGGAAACATTCTTCAGGCGACAAAGTAGCAAAATCTACCGCTGGTCCCCAATACCACGAGTCTCAGCAGATTCTGTGCGTGGGCGAAGGCAACTTCAGTTTCGCTCGGGCCTTGGTTCGCACTTTGGAGGGCCAAGGGCAAAATCTGACTGCAACAGCTTATGATGCAAGAGACACCGTTGACGCCAAGTACCAGGTGAGTCATAGGCACAAGGCCTGGCAGAGGCTACACAAGGCCGAGGGACAGCTACAAGAGACGCAAGGGCGTTCGTACTTGCGCTGTAGGAAGGCGGGGATCCAGTCAGTGAAATCATTCAAGAGTTGCAGGAATGTGACGTAACGCTTTGCTATGCAGTGGATGCGACGCAGCTTGCCAAGAGTTTACAGGTAAGCACAAACAGTCAATATCTTTTTAGCAACAGGGATTCCAGCTGTCTTTCTGTTTTTGCTGTTGTTGTAGGTTGCCAACACATTGTCTTTGTAGGCATGTTGTCCATCACAGTACTTGCCCTTGGAGCTGTACTGCTTCCCGGTGTTACTGTTTCCTTTTGTCTCACAGTGCTGCGCAAGACATTTGAGAGTTGAGATGATTGCCAAATACACAGGTAGCTAGCAAGAAGCAGCATGTGAGAAATTTGCCACAAGCTTTTGACAGGATTATTTTCAACTTCCCTCATGTTGGTCTTGGCATCAAAGATCAGGTAAAGCTCTTACCAGCCATTGCCTGGCTTACATCATTCTGCTATGGCTCTATCATAACACTAGCAACCTGGCTACTGTGTAATCTTGCACAGGTCCCACGGCTCAAACCAGTAGCATCTTGTGTGAGGTCATGATCACATGACGCAAAGCTGAGAGTTGGTTGTGAGTGCAGGACATCAATGTGCAGAAGAACCAGCAGATGCTGTCTAGCTTCTTCTTCAGCGCATGTGAAGTCCTCAAAGCAGGTAGTTCTGTCAAGCTGATTCTGCCACATGCCAACTGTGAATTCATCATGCTTGTGCATGCAGACAGCCGGTTTGCTTCTCCCATCAGGCTGTATGGTCCCATTGATGCTGTGTTTGCTGCTCAGTCTTGCGCTCTGCAAACTTGTTCCCCAAAGCATCCAGTTCAGCATGATCACATTCAGACGCGCACATGTCATGCAGTCATTGACAATGCAGCAGCAAAGCCACAGTGGTAATGTGCAGATGGTGAAATCCATGTGACTCTCAAAGATGGCAAACCTTACTCCTTATGGAACATCGTTAGCTTGGCTCATCATGCAACTCAGGGTGTCTTGATTCTCAAGACAACTTGTCCTTTCCATGCAGACCAATACCCAGGTAAGATTGTTGCACAGCATGATTGCAAGCATGGACTTGTAGTTGTTGCATTGAACAAAAACAATGCTTGAAGACAGCTGTGTTGGTCTGCATTTACCAGGCAAACCCTGTTGCCCAAACTGATCATGATGATCTGATGATGAGAATCAAGATCATCAAGACAATTTGCTCCAGCTGTAGTCACGTCACTGCGTCAGTGGCAGTGCTTGTGCCTGGTGCCTTGTGCCTTGTGCCTTGTGCCTTGTGCCTTGTGCCTTGTGCTTGTGCAGCTGCCGCAGACCAGCATGCATCCAGCTTTCTGCGCCATAACCACCCGGTCTTTGCTCTGGATTGTCTTTAGAGTCAGGGGACACATTCCTAGGTGCACATAATTTGTTCAAAGTTGGCTCAGAGTATCATGTCCACGCTTATTCAGTACAGTGTACAAAGCGTGGGCCATGCTGCAGGCTACAGCCACAGGCGAACGCTTGGTTTCAAAGAGGGCTTTTCCACTGAGGACAATGAAGAGATAGAAGGTGGTAGCAAGACATACATATTCAGACTGCAACCGTAGGCCTGCAGGACTTCATCTACCAAAGGCACCGTATGCACACAGCACCAGCATGGTACTTACTGACTAATCATAATTAGTCATAACGGAGACACATGATCCAATTATGACTCACCAGTTCAAGAATGACTTCACTGACTCGATCCAAGTGCTTAGCACAAATCAACAATACTGCAAATCTTCCAGCACTGGTGCTGCAACATGTGCTGTGTGTTCGTGCACGGTTGACTCTAGACGTGCAGAGCCTTGTACTTGACCAAGGGGTCACACTTTCCTTGATAGATTGTTTCTCAGATACACTTTCCCACGGATGCACTAATTTGCAGAGCTTGGTAATGTGCCTAGATCATAGGGGTATGACCAAGGGGACACACTTTGTTGGAGATGAACGAATGATAGTCAGCATGCACTATGCATGCAGCAATAGCCTGTGAGTCATACCTACTGCATGCAGAAAAATGCACTTAGGTATTGTGATGTGATGATATGGCTGTCACCAGTCGCAACAGCAGCATGCTAGATCCCCCAACGGCAGACCCCTTGATTACATGCATTCATGTATTTCTGCAAAATATATTGCGATATGTTTTGGTCTGAACTTTCGGGGCAGCCCTTGATCAAACAGACACCTGCTGATTGCTTGTTCCTTGCGTAGCGTCGACGCTGCCTGCCGATTCAATTTTCGGCGAAGACAACTATCGCGCGCTTGCTTGCTCTCTGCATCGAGTCTCAGAAATTTCTGC
>JAABUP010002021.1_pt1 | contig 40901 bp, 58 predicted proteins | sample 5559201 | NCBI WGS metagenome assembly JAABUP01 (sample SAMN10711887, study PRJNA513373) | rock metagenome | isolation source: Antarctica rocks | place: Antarctica | reverse complement strand
CTGCCCCTGCCCCTGCCCCTGCCCCTGCCCCTGCCCCTGCCCCTGCCCCTGCCCCTGCCCCTGCCCCTGCCCCTGCCCCTGCCCCTGCCCCTGCCCCTGGTATTCTGTGCCTTGCTGCTGCACTGTATCAGCACACCAAGGCCTGCTGCTTTTTGTGTCATCTTGCACAAGTGCTATGAGCCTGCACAGGTGACCACAGACACACACACTCTCACTCCTGCCTGTACACATGAGTCAAGCAATGAGGATTGAGCATCATTCATTCCATTCCATGTTCACAGGCTGTGAAGAAGATCCAGTCAGAGCACAAAGCAGCGAAGGAGGAGGTGAAGAAGTGTGGGCTAGCAGTGAATGCAGCCAAGAGGGAAATTGATGACATCACTGGGGCCCTTGGCGCCAAAAGGGCAGAGGGCGTGGCGGGAGAGCCTGGTGTGTTGGACAGCGAGGAGCATCAGCTGCTGCAGACCCTCAAGGCTGCCAAGATGAAGTTCAGGAGGTGAGACAAGCAAGAACAGAAAAGAGAAAAGAGAAAAGAATAGAATATAATAGAAAAGAAACAAGAACTCAGGAGGTGAGTCTGAGAGTCTCAGCTCGGATTGGCCTGAGTTTGAGTCCAATGTACGGCATATGTGGTGGGCAATGCATGCCACAAAAATGCAAAAGGGGGATTCTGGATGCATCATTTCACATAAAGATGCATCTGGATGCTTTGCATTGACAAATCCAGTTTGTCACGCACGCATGCGCCCATTTAAAGACAGCAATCCTTTCATTCTGGCTGGAATTACTATGCAACAAGGTTGCAGTGCAGCATCCATCACTTTGTCGTCAGTCTTCTTAAAGCAGAATGGTTAGATTAGGATCTGCTCATGCCATGGTGGCTTTGTGGAAAGAGATTTGAGGTGCTGTTGATGTAATCACAATGTGTGATGGTCCACCAGCCAGTGCTGGTGCCTTGGCCACAGAATGCTGCAGTGGCATATAACCTCACTGGCTACAGTGGCATAACCCTCACTGGCTGCAGTGGCATAACCCTCACTGGCTGCAGTGGCATAACCCTCACTGGCTGCAGTGGCGTAACCCTCACTGGCTGCAGTGGCATAACCCTCACTGGCTGCATAGTGCATATGGGCCTGCCCATATCTTGGTGTCACATGTGCTGTTATGCTGCCAGTCAGTCTGCTGTCCTCACCTGAACAGGGATACATTTTGTTTGTGAAGCTATATTACTATGGATTGCTTTTCCAATTGCGCTATTCAAAACCTTTTTGTGTGGTTCTGCAGTGGGTTCCAGCAGCTGAAGGTGCTTCAGTCTGGACTGCCTGCTGTGGCACAGACAGAAGCGGAAGCCTGTAAGAGGCTGATTGATGCCTTTGACGCCTGGTTTGCTGCCAACTACACGTCTCAGTCTGGCGAGACCACTCATCTGGTAAGCAGCTCTGGCTAGCTCAATCAGAACCTCGAAACAAGTCAGAAACACCAAGTTTCCGGTAGTCTGAGGGGTTGTTCCTTGTTAACCAGACATCCCAGCACAATGGCAATGTCTTTAAGCAGCTGTACTTACATTTGTAGCCCACAATGAATGTCTGTTATGCTGTGTTACATGGGGCATGAGATGAACATGTAGTACCTGTATATGGTGCCTGCTTTTGACCAATGTCAGTATTGCCTGCGGTGCTGTAGCAGAGCAGGCAGAGGCATGCATGTGTCTTGGCGCTCACCATCATCAAACAGACTGGTCATTTGTGCCTTTTGACAGCTAGGCTTTGCAAAGTCTAGCAAGAACGACATCTGTAAGTTGACCACACTTGGCAACTTCCTGTGATGTTTTGCTGATGCAGAATGGCGTGGAAGTTGAGGATGATGAGCAACAGGTTTTTGAACGCATGCAGCATGCACAGCTGACAGCGATGGACCCTGACAGCTCAGCTTTCTTTGCAGCCAGGAAGCAGGTCCGCAGGAAACAAGCTGCACAGCTGCAGAGAACATTTCAACCAACAAGGAAAGCCTAAAGACGCTTCAAATTGCATCAGCACTGTTGCAATGTAGGCTGTAGGAGTTGCTGGCAGCATGTATCAGCCTCATGCATTACTGTATTTCCAGGCTACGGTTTGCTTGGTGTTTTTGGCTGAGTTGATTTGGTTGACGAGTATTCATGGACCCCCTCCTGCTTTAAGAAAATTTTGCCAAATACCAATGAAAGAGAGCCGCTATGCTGCTGGCAGTGTGTGGCCTACGTTATACTATGTAAGCCACACTGTACATTGCCAAAACCATCTGTGCCTGCTACACAGCATCGCAAAGAAAAGTTACGATTGTGAGGACCCGTTTGCTGTTGCTCTAGTGGCTACTCAAAGTTGGGCTTTGCAACTACCCGCTGAAGCTGTGCAGGCTATTTCATCGCAAATTTGCCAAACACCCGGCTTGTGAGCGTATGTCAGTCATCGTCTGCTCTGTATGACACTAAAGCTTCCACCTTGTGGACCTGCATGCACAAAGACGTCACCAGATGACACAACTGTAAGCTTTTGCAATGGCCCATCGCTGACATGCATGCACCAGCAGGATTACACTGGATCTTTTCAACAATAGGAGTCAAGAAGGGTGACAACACAGTGCAGATGCAAACGACAAGGCATCAGCAATCAAGTCTTCTGGGAGCAGCAGCAAAAGGGATCATCAGACAGCCAGCAGTTAGGTGGATACGGCATTCTGACCTTAGTGGTGAAGGATCTAAGCTTGACATCTGCAGCGTTCTGGATGAAACGTGGATCGCTATCTTCCCACTCTGTGGGCACACTTGAAGCTGCATCTGTGTAGACCAGTAGATCAAAAATGCCTGCAATTCCTTTTATGGCTGAGCACATATTGACTTGGCCAGACTGCAAGCTGTTTGACTTTGAATGCAAGATGCAAGGCTGTACACTGAGCAGCAGGATTACTGACAGGCTGTGCCAAAATGTATTGTCTGTACAGAGGAGGCATGTTATACTGCACACTGCCTGATGACGTGGAAAGCAAGCCTACATGGCAACATCAATGCCATCAATGGGGACTGTGCAGTAGATGGCTTAGATGGGACTACTCACATGCATCATTCAGCAAGGGCAAGAAGGTCACGCTGGCTGTGATCTGTCTGATGATGGCCTGAATCTCACTTGTGATCTCCTTGTCTGATTTCTCAGGGGCAGACCTGCATGGCATTCATGACTGGAGCTAAAGTGCATGCACACCACAGCCCATACTGCTGATGTTCAATGCCAGGATACCGCAGGAGCTTCATCTGGTGCATTTGGCCAGCCAAGATTTTTCATTCTCGAGTCACAGATCCTCTGCTGTGCGTGCTTGGATGAGATGCATGCACATCCAAGCAATGTTTGTGGATGTAGAACAGCATACACTCACCCGCCATCCAGGACTGACTTGTCAGTCTGCAGGTCAAATGTCCAACGTTCCAAAGTTTCCTTTGTCTCGCTGCTGGTGATGACCAACACCATCTTCTGCAGTTCACCACGAACAAGCCAATCTGCACAGCAGTAGCTCAGCTGGTATCTCGTGCTTATCTTTGAGGTAAGTAGCTTGTTTGCTTTGGCATGTAGAGCAGCATACCCGACATTTGCTCCAGCACTGTGCTCAGGTAGTCAGTCAGGCCAGTGTCACTCGAAACCATGATGCTTAGGCCATACTGCTTTCGCTGCTCGAAGTTATCAGGAGGGTAGATACCTCGCTGATACAAAATGCTGCAGCACTCTAGGCGAGTAAGCAGGTCTGTGCCAGCGTGATCAGTAACTCGGTGATCAGGCTGTTGCGGAATTCTCACCTGTTGACAGCGTAGGCGAAGAACTCAGTGACTATCTTCGTCGATCCTTTCAGCGTGATAGTGTTGTGCGTCGCCTGTGCTTGAGCCATGGCTACGTAAGGCCTTGCAGCAGCCTGTCTGAGCCAGCACCTTGTTGCTGCAGGCACTCAAGCTGCTTTCACACCCAGTCAGGGCACTAGGTGCCCATCCACTGCTGCATCGCGTCTGAACGCTGACAACCCTTAGCACAGCATGCGCTACCGTTTTGACGCGTCTTGCAGCTGATTTGAAAGTAAGCAGACCATGAACGAGGGACGCTCGATCAGGCAAATCCAATTTGGCTCGACCCTTTGGCAAAAACCAATTCCTCAAAGTCCTCAATCAAACCCTGGAGTCACGGAAGATGCACCATGAACACCCAAACCTGCATGCTTGTGCTCACTGGGTGGAAATATTACACTGCAGGTGATATTGAATGGGGCTACCATGCATGATTTATTCACCGCTGCATGAGTCCACGTACTATTAGCTGGCGTATATGACCTCCTAGGCCTAGTAGGCCTAACTAGCTAGTGCCACTATAGTGCCTAACTAGCTAGTGCCACTATAGTGCCAATATGGTAACACTAGACTGCATCATGATCAGTGCACCAGTGTTCAATTTATTCTGTACGGTTGATTGCTAAGCAACTCGAATCGAAACGCAGGCTCCTGCTCTTGACAATGTCATGCCATTCCAAGTTGCATGCACACTCATTGAACCTGCAGGTGGCCACCTGCTGATCAGCCATGATCCAAGGTTTGTGCGCGTTAAGTGTGCAGCATGCAAAAGGTCCATACGGTACAGATCTGCTTGCGCAGGGTTGCAGTCAAAGAGGCTGAGTCTTGACCAGCTTCAGCACTGCCTGCATACGCGGCTTCCAATGCAACTTCATGCACTTGTCATCCAATTTCTCACCTTGACTCGCATGCCTTCTGACTGTTGCCATGAAAGCAAGGCAATGCCACTTATACTCTGCCGCAGGGAACGGTTGCAACCTCTCGTACCGTATCTTACACGCATGCAGATATAGAACCCAACTAATTAGCCTGAGTAGCAAGACGCGAGTCGATCGATCGCAAGATCGCCCGCATATCCTTGGTGGTTGCAGAGAGTCAAGGCAGAGCACAGAAGACCATGAGTCACTTGTTCTTCGAAATTACAAACATGAGCAAACAGCACAACATTGCGACCTGTATAATGGACAAGGTAACCTCCCGTCAGATATGTTGTGGATCACTGATGTGTGACCCACTCCCAAGCAGTTGCAGCAGGGTCAAAAAGCAGGGTCAAAAATGCGCCTGCTTGCATGCAGGGCACCAAGCTCAGTTACTATCTGAAAGACCACAGCCAGAGTTCCTTTGGTCTTTGCTTGGACTGGTGCCTGTCAACTGCACCTGATGCATCATCATCAGATGCTGTGCTGATAAGGCAGGGCCTCTTCGACAAAGCTGCAGTGTTTGAAGATTCTGAGGACAAGTGCATGATGACCATGCAACAATCTTGGGGGACAGACAATGTGATTGCATGGAAGCTCAACACCTACAGGTAAGCTTTCACCACAATTACCATCACTGAGGGTTTGCATACTGTACAATTGCCTTTTCAGTTTGCTGAAAGCAGTGAGCATCTGTCTTGAACCATTGGCAAAGCTGATTGCTGTGCTGCAGTCTGTGGGCTTCAACCTTGTCAGTCTCAGACAGTGTCTGCATCATGCGTCATGCATCATGCAGAGCCTAATGCATAATGGCAATTTGACAAGCTTCCAGCATGTCTCCCTCACCTTACATCTGCAGCGCACTCATGGCTGTGCCTGTCATGTGCTGCAGATGGATGAAATGCTTTTGCTGCTCCAAAGCACCACAGCTCCAGCTTGTCCTCATTGAGGACCGCACAGGAACTGAAGTTGCACGCATTGATGGCCCAGGACCCTTTAGCATGAAAAGTTCACAACACTGCAGCATTACAGTCAGAAACAGCCAAAGAGATCAAGCTGCAGACTGCTGCTGGGTGCGCCTGGTGATTGAAAGCGGGTTGCTGGCAGCAAAACAATACAAAGCAAAAAGGAAGGCAGGCAGGACTGCAGCAGCTTTTGCATATGGCAATGATATCTCTTTTGAACTGTGAAGACCCCAAGACTAGATGATTTTGATGCTGTCACAGTGTATACACAGTGTATTTACACATACTGTATAAAGGCAATAGGCTTCGTGAAATTTCAACCCAGCCTGCAGTCAGCAGAACATTGGACATGTTTTGATGCATATACTCATGGTACACATATGCTTCTCATGGAGCACTTTTGTTTAGCGTAGTTAGATGAATCAATGTGGAACAGTAACCTCAGCCAACAATATTAATAAGTAGACTACTCAGCACGCAAGGGTTCATCATGCAGCACTACAACATCTTGGCTTTCAGCAATTTCCAATATCACGTTTCTCAGGGCACCAGCAAAGGTTCTTTTAAGGCTTGAAGGGGTTTAAGGGAGGTTAACAAGATTAATAAGGATACCTTAAACCCTTTAGTAAATCAAAACAATGACATGTTGGGTCTCTAGATGCTGCTGATGCCATTTCTGCCCTTGATAACCTGGGTTCAGGACATACATAGTAGGACATAGAAGTCGTTGATCAGTTACTGTACTTTCATTGCCTGCCAAGGTGCTGTGATTGTGAAAGTCTCAGTGCAACTCCGAGACACTGAGCCGTAACGCCAACGTGTAACGAGGTCATGATCATGCACAAGAACATCTTACAGCTGACTAAGCTGAGTTTAGACATGTGCTGCCTTTTCTCTGCTCGCAAACATGGATGTCCTGTTGTAAGGTTGCATTAAGGTTTGGATTACAGAGCGGCTGTGAGGATCAGAATCGACAATTCGTGCACAACTGGTGCAGAGGGCGTCTGCGCAAGAGCTGACTTTGCTTGCATCGCGCTGTTAAAAAAACTACCAGGTTATCGCGTGAGAAGTCATGGTACTGCCTGTTGCCACCTGGTTTTATTCAGAGTCAGCTTGCAATAAATGCCACGTCTGGTTTCGCCAACCTGCGAGTGTCGCGTCATACCGACAATCACTGCTGGTGAGGTTGATTTCAGGTCATAGCTCCATCTCTCAAGTAATAGCGGCCATGCCTTCGTTCCGGCAGTCATGTCATCTCGTTCCTTAGCACAGCCTCAAGCCACGTCACACTCCACCTGGACAGCTCCAATCCAACACAGTTGTACAGGCTGCCTACTTCGATCACATTGCAATGAAGTACATGGATCATGCACAGCCGCCAGAGGCTTTAGGAAGCTGCCGCTGTGGTCTAGCCGTTCTCTCACTCATTATGGAGCACTGCCTTCTGGTAGAACTGTGCATCGGCGTACAGCAAGACAAAGGCAAGATATCAGCCTGTCCATTAAGTCGTCACTTGATCAGAGCAAGACTTCAAATTGTGAGGATCTGGCAAACAGACTGGTTGAGCCTCTGCCTGGGCCTCTGAAGGGCAAACAAGGCGAGCCCACCCTTTCAACTAAAGGGCAGAGCAACACGGTTGGACAAGGACAAGAGACAGGCCGTCCAAGAAGGCATCGGTATGTTTGCGTCTGCATGCATGGCTTCAGCTGTGCACTTCTGGTTGAGTGAGTTTGAATGAACACAAGTCATGACCCTCTTTATGCCATGCTGCGGCAACGCATCAAGGCCAGATTACACGCTGTGTGCTTTGTGGCAAGCCAGAGACGTTGAGCAGCTTACCTCTAGGTTGAAGCCATACTGGCATGCTGGCTTCTAGCAGTCTGCCGCCATGTTGACATCATCCTGTTTTTTTATGTGACAGGTACACTGGGGTTTCGAGCCTACGTGACAAGTTTCGAGCTCGCATCAAAATCAACCGCAAGGCATATGCCTTGGGAAGCTATGCCACAGAGATAGAAGCTGCTCGAGCAGTTGATGAAGCACATGTGTATCAAGTAAATTTTGATTGTCTGCCAAGATGTCACATGCAATACATTAGCAATGTGGACGTGAAAAACATGATGTCAGCAAGCAGTCATTCGCTGGTCTGATGGTAGTTGACTTATCAGAGTGCAAACTGCAATTACAGATTGCCATCAGCATGTGGTATTTGTGCAGATTGTTACAATGTGGTTTCCTGGGCCTTTGTCATTGCACAACATCTTTGTTATGCAGAGCAAGACGCACGCCCCTGTCAATCTGAGCGCAGAGGAGTATGACCACAAGGAAATATGTGGACACAAAGACTTTAACAGCTTTGTCAAACACAAACAGGAGCAAGCGAGGCGGTTGACAAAAGCCAAGCAATTTAGTAGGTGAGCACCCAAGCTTGATGGTGCAATCATCTCTCATATGAGCATCAAAGCGACAATGTGCACAGTTAGTAGTAAAGGTGACCTTGATGCTTTAAGCAAAGTAAGTAGTTTTGACTGTAACATGATGTTCTCAAGTTGGTCAATACCTTAGTTGACATGCCTCCATGAAAGTTTGTTTGGCTTGTATGGCCATGATGTTGATGGCAAGGATTGTAGGGGTCTGCCTATATTGCGTGTGATGTTTCTTGTGCTTTGTGTCAGCGTAGAACCATGTAGAATCTAAAATTGGTTCTTGCACTGCCTATTTGCAGCCGTTTTGACACCTGCAAGTGTATCGATAGCCTGGAGAGTAACTATAAAGTGATACATGGCAAGAGGTGATGATTGATATTGCAGCCGTTTTGACACTCTGTAAGTGTAACTATAGTCCGAAGAGCAACTGTAAGGTGGTACATGGCAAGCGATATAGCAGGTACTACCAAGACGGGGGGTATTTGAAATGAATTGTGATGGTTATTGTAATAGCAAGCATCTTGACATCAACACAAGCCGTTCTTTAAAGCTGGTTGTATATGACAGGTACATGGGGGTTGCACAATCAAAAGGCAAGTTTGCTGCTTCCATATGCGCCAATGGCAAAAGCTATTTTTTGGGAAGTTATGCCACGGAGTCAGAAGCTGCTCGAGCTGTCGATGAAGCCCATATTTATCGAGTAAGTTTGATTGTGAGAAGCCTCAGCGATAGTGATTGTGACAAGCTAGCCCTCAAGGCGCAAGTTCTTGAGGCCAATGCATTGACATGTGGCACCATAGCATGTAGTATGTCATACATCACTACAGTGTGTTTGAAGTGGGCCTTTGCTTGTCATTAAGCAATGCGCTGTTGTTGCAGACTCAGGCAAATGCCCATCTGAACCTTATCACAGAGATGTATGACCACCTTGAGATATGCGGATACAAAGATCTGGAAAGCTTTGTCAAACACAAACAGGAGCAAGCAAGGCAATTATCAAAAGCCAAGCAAACAAGCCGGTGAGCATCGTGCCGTAGTAAAGCGTGGTGTTGGGGTCTCTCACATGAACAACAATCTACTCATCTATGACTTGGTATAGATTCTGTGTTAAAGGTGACATGTATAAAAAACCAAATCAACGAGTGTTAAGCATGCTATTGTCAAAATGGTTGGGACATCCACATAGCATGCCGCCTATGAGACTTTGTTTGCTTTTCAGGTACCAAGGTATTACGTACAATAATGGAAGGTGGTTTGTCTACATTCATGAGTACAATGGCTCTGCTGGTGTAATTGTGCATTTGGGCTGTTATATTGATGAGGAGAAAGCTGCATCAGCCTATGACCGAGCTCAGATTTTCAAGGTTGGCATGCATAGAAAATTTGTCGTATGTCGCAGTCATGTGGTGGACGTATGGCAAGCTCAACAGCAATGTGTGGCTTGCAGGAGCTAGATCCTGTCAACTTTCCTGATTTCCCATACAATAGAGCAGAAATAAAACAGCATGCAGACTTTGACGAGTTTGTCGAGCAAGCCCGTAGGGATGCTGGACAGGTGACAAAAGCCCGTCAAACTAGTAGGTGGGGTTGAGTCTTCCTATTGCACTAGTCAGTTGCGTTTCAGTTGAATTGTAAATGTGTAATAAACGGATGTCATTGCAGTTGTCAAAGTCTTGATATGCAAGCGTTTAGACACAGAACGCAATGATATCATGATCACCTATGTTGCTTGTTGGTCATATGCTTGCCATACCACAGTCATGCAAGCCTGTACAACAAGATGACGCTTTGTTTTGTGTCAAGGTACACCGGTGTGAGTTGGAATTCACTCAAAAACGCGTGGGAAGCATATGTTTTTTTGTCCTTTGGACCCAAAGGGACCAAAACCTCCCGGAAGAAGTGCCTTGGTTTCTACTCCAGTGAGGATGATGCAGCCAAAGCAGCTGATAGAGCGCGAGTGCACAATGTAAGTAAATGCAGTCATTCAACATCTGGGCAGTCCGGTCTAATACTTGGCTTCTCACCAACGCCAAAAGGTCTAGCGTTTCCTTTCCTTTCCTTTCCTTTCCTTTCCTTTCCTTTCCTTTCCTTTCCTTTCCTTTCCTTTCCTTTCCTTTCCTTTCCTTTCCTTTCCTTTCCTTTCCTTTCCTTTCCAGTCATTCAACCATGTGAAAGATGCTATGCTACGGCCATACCATCCAGAAAGTACCCCTTCTCGTCCGATCAGGGAAGTCAAACTGGATTGGGCTCAATTAGTATGCTCCGGGCTGCCGCCTTGGGAGGCTCCCGTTATGATCGCTGAAAAGCGTAACCTTTTCTTTTTCTTTCTGAAAGACGCTAGACATCGGTGCACTTAGCGTGGACGTTGCAAAGCATTGCCACTCTTTGATAACGTTAGTTTCTGTCACTGGCATATATATGGTCACATCCCCACTGCTGTTATGATACCACAAGTGTTTGCCTCAATGCAGGGTCAGAAGGCTGTGAACTACCACCTTCTTGGTGTGGAATGATGTCTGAGCTCACTAAGCTGCAAGGACCAAGTCTTGGGCAAAGATGCCTTCTGGGCGAAGATGCCTTTTGCAAACTCTTGCATGGTCAGACAAACTGTCAGTGCTAGTTTGTGACTGTCACAGCAGTGTCTCATTGTTGGTTTGTACCTCAAAAACATCATCAGGCTTGCAAGCAACACAAAGACAAGGCTCTCAGCTGCATGTCAAATGGCACGTGTGTGCCCAGAGTGGATGCATAAGCCTCTTACAATCTTTGTATGGATGCATGAATGGTTTCTGGGGTTTCTGTCAAGCAGAGCGGTGTCTAGCCAGGTCTATTATTTGGAATTCCTGCCAAGGGATCTGTGTTGCAGGCATGGGCATTGCAGGGTCATGCATACAACTGTTGTGGTCCTGCTCTCTAAGACCGCCTGATCTTGGTATTACTACTGTGGTGCATCATAAGTAACACACAGCTTTAAAGCCAAATTTGGACGTCCACTGTAACGCACAAAACTGTAGACTTTGGCTGCATGCACACCTTGCGCTTGCAAGTGTAATCAATTGCTTACATGATGGATGGCTTTGACCAGCTCAATGAATGCTCGGGGTGTGGCCATGCAAAGATGCAGCCTAAAGAATGCTGCGCAGAAATGGCAGGATGAAGTGCTGCAGCCAGCCAAAAAGTCTTGTCACATACTGGGCAATGAAGTCGAGCATCAATAAACTCAGGCTGGCTAGAGAGAGAGAGAGAGAGAGACATTACAATGCTTTGGCCAGCCAGCTAATGTACGTTGCCATTTCGAATTTGTGACACGATGGATGCACAAAGTCGAACAAAGCTTGAGATGTCCTTTTGGTCAAATGCCTGCGTGCCCTTACGGTTGCCCCGCAAGCGCATCGCACCATGGCCACGCCTGATGTAGCCTACTGGCAACATCCAAAGCTTTGTCAACGACGGATTCTGTACAGCAGCTTTCGAGTAAACCACTCCAGAGCGTACCTCCTGACCCTGCAGTTGACCTATCCGTTGATCACTGCGGTTCAGTCCCCTCAGTACTGTCAGTATGGGTGACAAAAGCATTGTAAATCAGGCGAAAGATGCTGCAAGCACTGCAGGTTAGCACTGCCTGCTGTGCAAAGTGTTTGCGCTGCTGAGTTCTTGCTGCAAGTGATCAGGGGTGATCTCGCACTTGTCGCTGTCCAGGACAAAAAGTAGCGCAAGGCGCCAAGTCTATTACGGGCGCGACTGCCGGCAAGGTATAAATCATCAGCAGTAATGCATGGGCGATGCACTCCTGTCAGGGAAGTCTGTACTGACAAGCTTGACCCGATCGGTTGGCTGCAGAAACAATTCCTGGAGTTTCTGCCTGGAAAGGTCTGTGTCGTCACAGGAGGAGGCAGGGGCGTGGGTCAGGCTATTGCTGAAAGATATGCCGCCCTTGGCTTCACATTGATCCTAACAGCACGTTCAAAAGACCAGCTTGAGGAGGTATGCACTACTTGCTTATGCATCTAGGCAGGTCCTGTGTCCTTATGCAACTTTTATCTGGATGCACACGAATGGTCCATCCGGTCCAAAAAAACCATGCATCTATCATCTAGCATCAAATAATGAGACACCTGTCTGTCACTATAATGTCAAAGTGCTCAGTCCTGTGAGCCCTGCACTTGAGCTGTTGTTGAGCAAATGCCCTAGGCAGCGCTAGCGTCTGCCATCGATCTGCTGTCATAGATGCAACTAATCAAGGTCACTGCTGAGCAATGCCTGTGAAAAGAGAACAGCGACAACAAATATATTAGATGTATAGCCCAGGATGACGTTCTATGGGCTTCTTTCATCTTTGTTACAATGCAACTCAAAGATCAGACAGTCTTTATGTCGAAATGGACTTGTACGCATGGCTCTTTGCAGACAGCAGCAAGCTGCAAAGAGAAGGGAGCTCCAGCAGTTGATGTTCACAGCATTGACCTGTCAGAGTCTTCCCGCAAGTTTGCAGAGGATGTGTTGGGCAAGTACAAGAATGTGGATGTGCTGGTCAACAATGCCGGCATGGGGCCCTCTTCTGGTGGCGGACCAGTGAAAGGTAAAGGAGCCATATTGCAATCTTTGCCTTCTATTTTTGCCATTTAACACAGGGAAATATGCTTGCATACGATTCACCTTCAACGCGTAGATCAATGACAGGTGGACATTAGCCCTGAGTGTGCTTGCAACAATTCCCTGACCACATTTTGCCTTTCAAGCGACACTGCTCACCAGCAGCAGACTCCAAGTCCTGCTGTGTGTCACCATCAACCATGTGCTGCTTACTCATGGCTTTTGTTGTGACAGCCTTGAGAAGTCTTTGAAGTTTCCCCTCAAGACCTTCAAATGTTTTTGCTCGCTCACCACGCATGCTTCTGCTGTGACAGTCTTGAGAAAATGAGCACCTTCATAGCGTGTGTGACTGCCATGTAGGTGACTCAGAGCAGTGGGAGATGTGTGTGAACCTGAACCTAACGGCTCCCATGCTTCTCACTCAGGCCTTTGCAGCCGGCATGGAGAAGAAGAAGGTGAGAATTCAAGCAATGGCTTTCGTATTTGCAAACTGCAAGGATGCTTTTGAGACTCAGTCAGTGGGCACAGACTGGTTCATCAAAACGAAGTTCTGTGCTATTTAGACATGGCAGTAGTGTATGTGCATGCGTCAGGTTTTGCTGTCTGTCTGTCTGTCTATGCGTCTGTCAGGGTGGTGATGCATTCAGCACTGCTGCTGACAGATCTGATGACCGCCACAGCAGCATCTCTAGCTTCCAATCCTGTTTTGCCTAAGGAGCACCCCCTTAAAGCAAGCAAGCAAGCAAGCAAGCAAGCAAGCGCCAACAATGTTTGTTTGGGAACGTTCACAAATCATTACCATCTCATTACCAAGCCTTTGCTCAAATCTGCATCCAGCCTGATCAGTTTGAGATGCTGGTCTGTAGCTCACGCAATTTTCTGCCCCACCTTCAGTGTATGCTTGTGCTCATGTTTGAGAGGTGTGGTCTTGCAGGCTGGCTTAATCATCAACATTGGGTCCATAGCAGGAGAGATGGGCTTTGCACCAATGGCTGTGTATGCCGCCACCAAGTGGGGTCTCAGAGGCTGGAGTCTGAGCTGCTATGAGGTCTGCGTTTCCTCTTCTGCTTGTCAGCCTTCTTAACAGTGCCCTTTGATCCCTGGGCTGCCCAGTATAATAGTCGGCTTCTCATTAGTTTGATGCCAAAACATGTACTCTTTTCTTTTCTTAGTGCCCTTTGGCTTGCCCTTTGACTTCAAGCTGCCCTGAGTGCAGAGCCTGAGCTGCTTCATCAGCTGCTTTTTGCGCTTTCTTACCATCTGATATTCCATGAACACAGTTCCCTTCTGTTTGTCCATTCGTTTTCCAGTTTGTGTACACTGCCAGTGAGTTGAATCTGCTTGGTGAAAGCTGCCATGACATTTGCTTTCTTTGCTTTTCAACCTTTTGAGCAGTGCCTTGCAGTGCATGGTTGTTGACACAGCTTTGTGTATGCCACTCATTAAAGCTGATGTCAGTCCTTATTGAAACTGAAATCCTGAGTGTATGCTGTGTCTGTTTGCAGGCATTGCGGACGAGTAACGTTAAGGTGGTCTTGATCAATCCCGGTCCAATTGCAACCGATATGACTAAGGTTAGTCATCAGGGTTGCGCAAGCAATCTCATGCATGAGTTGTCCCAGCTGAATGCTCATTGTGTACTTCACCACATGAAGTATGCACAGCAGGATGTGTTCCAGGATGTGTCTGATATGCACTGGCATGGGAATCTTCTGGTTGGCACATACTTTGCATTTTGTCTAGCCTGTAGTCAGCAGGGTTTAGGTCAGATTTGCCAAGCATGCTCAACAGCTGCAAGACATGGGTTGACAGACAGGTCACAACAGAATCAACAGTAATTTGACAGAATGGGGCATTCTGTGATAGCACCAAATGTCACCCTTTGTTTGCAGTTGAAAGTTTTGTACTTTAGTTATGGCACCTTTGCGTCACTATGATGATGTGTCTGGCTGCAGGGGGTCATGAACCAGGATTTGACATTGGAGGCAGAGGACATTGCAGAGGCAGCAATGTTGCCATTGATCACCACGGCTCTGTGTGTCCCTAAGGAGATCACTTTGGACACCACACAAATCCCTGGCTAATCAGGCCCTTTTTACAAGATGTTCCTTTGTACAACATCCTTTGTACAACAGATAGGAACATGTGCTTGCAAATTTGTACTCATGCATGTGAAACAGCAACGCCACCCCTTTTTCGTGTTTTGTACAGTGTAGGAATTAGAAGTAATGCAGGGATGATTTAGGCGGCATGCAGTTCAGCAGACGTAGCTGTTTGATACTGTAGGAACTAGAAGTAATGCTGGGATGTGTAGGCATTGCTTTGGTTGTGCTGTGATTGTGAACAACTTTACATGTGCCATCAGGAGGAAGAAGAAGATCACGAGCTTTGGCCAGCCAGCTAGCCTACAAAAGCATGTCTGGTGTCATCTGTATTTCTGCATTAGATGCAAATAACTGGCAAATAACATGTTATCATCATATGACAGTCTGAGCATTGCCCTGTAGCTGCATATGATACCACAGTCATTGCATGTTTGACGATCTCGCGAGCTCATACTGCTGATGCATCATGTGAGGTCTCGTTCATAGCTTGCGAGACAACTTCTTGTCCACGTGGCAAATGTTCCTTCGTGTCAACAAGACAGCATAAGGCACCACCTATATGCTTGCCTACTTTGTTCTCCAATTGCAGCTTGTCACAGAAAGCTTGCGCAACTGCATCCTACTTTACTGCTAAAATAGCCTGCCTGTTATAAGCTAACACGGTGACCGTCATATACAACATATCACAGCAGCGTGTGTCTGTCAAATTTGCAGATACAACACAGTGCTGCTGACTGCCGCTTATTCTTCCCACACAACATCCCCAACGTCATAAACCTTTTGTGGTGCTGGCTTTCCTGGCCTCTTTCTCTGCTGCTTTGCCGCCACCAAGCCACTTGCAATGATGATACGAACCCACAAGAGGTCTTTCAAATCTTGTTGGCTGCAGTTGATCACGATGCTGTACTCATCTGAGCTGCTCAGCTGGAAACGGCCTGGTCCCTCTACATATGCCAGCTCCTGTCCTGAGTTGTCCTCAACCAGCAGCAGCTTGAGCTGTGATGTGATTGCTGAGGATACAGACAGCACCCATCTGCATGCATTTCTCATAAAGTCGGCATATTGAGTGGTAAAGTGAAGAGGATGAGAGCAATCACTTGTCATAATTGATCTAGCACACATCGCTGGAGTCGGGCTGTAGGGCTTTGGCTTGTAAAAGACAGTCTTGAGGTAATGGTAATATGCTAGCGCCATTTAGTTGGGACAATCAAAGGCGTGCAAGAGCAAGCCCTGGGGGTATGGATCAAGCCCCTGAGGGTGTGGATCAAGCCCCTGGGGATATGAATCAAGCCTTTGAGGCTTTGCATCAAGGCATGACAAGCATGAGTAAAGCAGGACAGAGCATGGCAGGCGCATGAGAACTTTGAGCAGCAACTCCACTACAAGCAGGCCAGGTTACATGTGGTTGTATGTCAAGGCTTCAGCTTAAAGCACACCTGTAGGTTCTGGATCTCCAGGTGATAATGTTGGAGGCACCCAAGAACTGGTGCATGGTCATCAGGTGATGGCCTTTGCATGACTCAAACACAGCTGATCTGTCAAACATGCCTTGTCTGACAAATATAGCATCTGCAGATGCCTGATTGGCGTCGCCGGACAGACACCAGTCTATGCGGTGAGCAAAGGACAGCTTGCCACGGTCGCTCAGAGAGTACAAAGCCTTGGCATCCTGCAATACGCACAGATGTGCATGTGTGTTGCAGCTGCAGAGTATCACCCCAAGGCTTCCTTGCACGTGCAATCAGTGTAAACCACATTTATTAGCTGAAAGCTGTGACTGCCAGCTTTAATGTGCATGAAGAGCGAGCATAGAGCACAAACACACCTTGGAAATGATGGACGTTCGGTTATTGCCCTGTTTGCTGGGGTTGGCGACGCAAAACGTTAATTGATTTGCCTGCATTGCTTTGGTCCCTGCGCATGCGAGCATGGTTGTCATACTTGCGCACAGTCAGCTGATCAGTAGACGGGTGCATGTGCACTCAAATCTGCGCAAATAAGCGCAAAAGGTTCTGCTACTGGCTTTCACCTGGAGTCAAGGTTGCGTTGTTGAGGGCACCGATGCCGCAAGAGGTCGAGAGGTCGTCCTGATGTGCTCCGAAGCTTTGTTGCATGTCTTGACGTACGCAACCTGACTGCAGCAGGTAAATATGACCAAGAGAGGTTTGCCCTTGTAACGATCGTCATTGCAGTTATACTTGCTGCAGCGCGGGTAGTTCGGCAGCGGATGGTAACTGGTTGAAGTTGTGACTTTGACCGAGATTGCGAAGCTGAAGGTGAAGCTGAGTCAGGCAGCTGCCATGGAATCCAAGCTGACTGGCTGACAGCCAGATGTCAACGCTTGGGCGCATGCCTTCTGTCCAACCTAGAGAAAGGAGAGAGCTTGTGTTGCCAGGCAGGAAATCCGCAAGGAAGCTAGAGCATCCAGTGGATCAGGCCAAACAGCAAAACATCAGAAAGTAATACTAGCAACAGGTTGAGCTGCAAACTTGATGACAGTGAACATGTGCGGATCATCATCATTACAGCTTTGATCTCATAAGTGCGGAAGAAGCTGTCAACATGAGCTCATCTACTCAGGTCACATGCTAATTGGGCTTGACACTGGCCAAATGATGCACTCATACAAGTTTTGCATCAAACATAGCTGCTGCAGGGATGGCTACGTGATGTAGAGTGCAGCAGGCATTGAAGATGGTGAAAGCTACAGACAAACAAGCTATCACCAGACATCAACCACAGGTTGAATTTGTGCAGCCGAACGCAAGAAGTAAATACCAAGCAAGCACAACATTCCACCACCCAAGACATCCACATGATAATGACACCATCTAACCGCTGCGCGCAGGGCTTCTGCTTGCACTCCTTGACTTGCTGCGTGGTGAAGCGCTTCTGCTGGCACTCCTGCTTGCAGACCTGCAAACATTACAGATTGATAGACTGCCACAGCGCTGGATATATTGTCCAACAACAGCATTTGACAAATGTAAACCTGCACACTTCACAGCGCACGCTGCATTCTGCAACACAGAGCACATGCAGCAACCAAAGCCACATTGCTAGACAAAATTACGGCTGTCCATGGCTGTGTCTGACCTACAACACTGCGCATTGACATGCACACATTGTGCAGGGATACAGGGCCAGACCAGTGCATGCTGTCTTAAGGTTATTTTATGCCCAAAACTGGCAGGTGCTGCTACCAGCAGAGAGGCAGCGGATTGGCTTGCTTCAGCATAATAACTTGAGCTGATGCTGCTATTGGCTCAGGTGACTAATAATTACCTCACAGGACTTCTGCCTCGGCTCCTGCTGCGGGATCTGCTGGCAGGACTCCTAGACGCACTCCTGGACACAGACCTGCATGCAGCATATCTGATTAAGCAGGTTGGCTTGAGATAACACTGACATCACAGGCTTTGCCATGAGCTCTGACAGTATGCAAGTCAAGCTGCCTGACAGGTGCGCTTCACACCCAGCGATTAAAAGGGTTTTAAGGCAGTAGAGAGCAGGCATAGCATCAAAGTAACATCTACGCTCATGATGAGCTTCACATAGTTGCAGCACAAGCATTGACAGCACTCATGTCCTGAAACAACACACTTAAGCTGTTGCTCTATGTTTGAGCTAATAGTTGTCTCCGCAAGCCTGTTGGGGTGTGTGCCAGCAGCAAAAGCAGCTTGTATGGGCAGCATGATACAAATACCAATAATGACAGCAAACCCTAAACCCTAAACAAACCCATATATAACATGCAAAGGCCTGACCTGCCACGCGGAGAACGGCTACGGCTGCGGTTGCCCCTGTCATCTGACTCATCAACCACCCTGATGTAAGCTCTGTCAAAGGGGTTCTTGAACTCTGTGTCGTCCAGTTTCCTGATGGCCCTCTCCAGGTCCTCCCTTGTATCAAACTCCACAACTCCCAGGACTCCCCCTCGCTCTCTGTACACATTGGTGTAGGCTGGCTTCACAATGGACCTGAAGTGATCCTGCAAACACACATCAAGACTCATCAGAAACATCTTTCTCTATGGTAATTTGTGGTCATTGCTTACCCAGTGATTATGATGTGTGTCCATCAGATCTCAAGCACCTGCTCTGCATGCAAAGATGTTGGTCGGACCAGGATGGAAACTGGCCAAGCCATGTATGTGCACAAGAGCAAAGAAGTTGGTACGACTTTCCAATACATCAGCGTGCTGCACATCAGACAGCTGGCATTTGACCAGCCAGTGTCAGCAAAACTTACGACAGCTTGGCAGTATTTGTGGTGACAACAGGCCGGTCTGGCTGAGTAAGCTGATTGGAGCAACATGGCACTCACTGACCTTCAGATCCTGCCAGGAAGCACGGATAGGAAGACCCTTGATGAGTACACGAAAGCCAGTGCCTCTGCCTCTGAAGGTAGGAGGGGCTGGGGGTGGGCCTCTGTCCCTTGCTCCTCTGGACATCTCCACCCTGAGGCGGTTACCAAAGAAGTCATAGCCATCACGCCCTCTGGCAGCGTCTTGAGCATCCCTGCAGGCAGCACATACAACAGCCACTCAGCAGCAGGTACAACTTGTCTAAGCTAGAAAGCTACAAAGAGCACGTCTTAGGTACACCAAAAGATTAAGTTGGGACCATGCAAACGTGGTTTCTTTCCTGCCTGCTGTCAATTTTGTTGAAAGCTTTAGGCACTTTGTGCCATCACCTGGGCAGCCTGAAGCATGCTTGCGAGCCAGCCACAATGCCCACAGCGACCGTGCCAACAATACAGTGAAAAGTTCCAGCCACGCAGTCCAGTCAAAATGCTCCACTTGGTGCGGCTGCCAATAGATCCACAGAGTTCCATGCACAGCTCCTAATTCTCCGGATTGAAACCAAATGAGAGTCCAATGCTCCAGAGTCACCATGCAAGTCCGCATACGATTCTACCTTGGATCTTCGAACTCCACAAAGGAAAAAGCCGGAGGCCTGGGAGGTGTCTTCAAGTCTATATGCCGGATACGCCCATACTGCAAGGTCATGCACAATCAGGATGTTCGGTGTACTTATTTCAAGCTGCAAAATTGTGAGCTACACGTAGAAACATGCAGCACGAAAGCGACTCTGCAGTGATCTAGCCAGACATCCACCTTGATAAAGAGATCTTCCACTTCTCGCTCACGCACGTCGCCTGGAAGATTGCCGACAAAGATCACGCATCCCCGAGATGCTAAAGACTCTCTCATCTTCACATCAAAACAGCCTAATGCAAGTCAATGGGTTCAAAAGGTCTAAGCCGACAACTTTGTGAGCGAGTTACTGATTGTGTAGAGAGCAAACTCTGCATTTCCATAACTGACCAGCCAATTATACAAACAATATATTCAGCATGCTCCTCTTCTGAATCCCTTCAGTCGAGTGCGCTTGTCAAGCACGATAAGCGTCGGCTTGTGTCAGCACAGATTAGATCTGCTTGCGTACAATCTGACGACTTGGTTGCGCTTATACTTCAGATGCTGTCATGGCATATAGCTGAAAGCAGACAAGTAACGTGATCACGGGCATGCCAGATCTCTGGGAGCGCGTCACTGGTCTGTTCGCCGTTACAGTCGATGTGTTTACCCAGGTGAGCACCACGTCGGCATCCGCAAGCACCCCACGACTTGCACTCAATCATCCTGGATTGCAGAAACTGCGACTGCGAGGGGTGCCGGCCATCGACAGCGTTGGCGGTCCTGCCGAGGGCCTGACTTATATTGTGACTGGCCCAACAAGGTACGCTCCCATCACAAAGGCAATGACCCTGCAAGCTCGCGCGTACAACGCATATGCAGCAAGTAGCTCCGACAGCCTTTAAGCTGAGTGTCTTTGTTGAGCTTGCAGTGGCATAGGCAAGGAAGCAGCAGCAGCTCTTCTAAGGCGGAAAGCGAATGGTATGCATTCACAAGCTCGACCGCTTGATTTTCTTACATCACCAGCTGCAGGCACTCAGATAGCAACAACCCGACCTTACCTGCATTTGCAGTGGTGCTAGCATGCAGAGATGAGAAGCGGGGAGAGCAGCTCAGAGTTGCATTGGAGGCAAATGCAAAGGAGCATGGCAACAGCAAGCCCCAAGCTGAGGTCATGCTGCTGGATGTATCCTCTCTGCAGTCTGTCAGAAGCTTTGTGCAGCGCTGGAACCAGCAACAGCGGCCACTGCACTGTCTCATCAACAATGCAGGCATCTTTGACATCGGCGGAAGTAAGCCCGACTGCCTGTTGTCACCTTGCTGCTGCTCTTGCTCTTAGCCACACATGATGTCTTCCACAAACATTACCAGCTACATTGGTATGCACACCTCTTTGCATGGCTGTGCCTTGTAACACTGCACTACAAGCCCAGCAAGCATGCACAAATCAGGGCCTATCTCTACATCTCTGGGCAAAGCAGGCTGCAGAGAGGTTCTGGTGTGTGACACAGGTCAAGGCTATGCAAAAAGCAAAGATGGGTTAGAGTTGCATATGGCAACTAACTACTTGGGGCCCTTCTTGTTGACCATGCTGCTGCTCCCCTCACTACAGCGCAGCGCTTCCAAGGTGAGCAACCCTCCTATATTAATGATAATAATATATAGTAAGAACAATAATAACAATAGTAATAATACTAATAAACAATAACAACGCTTTCCAGCTCATGATGAGCTAGGTACATGCAGCGCTTCCAAGGTTTACTACCCTCCTATCCCTCTTTATCACAAGACAATGCAACCTCTTAGGGAACAGCTGCATCACCATTGCGGTCAAGCAACACATGCAGAGATATTATGACAGCAATCCCTGTACACAGTAAGGTGCAGCATGATATGGGTGCCGTTGTTGCAAAGCATCTAGCAGACATGCACCGTGATTGAGTGAGCATTAGCAACCAACTTGCTTGGCACAACAGTCCCTTTGGGACAACAACTTTAGGGTCCTCAGGACAGGCTGGCTGAATGGCTTACTTCAAATAAGCTGCCAAATTGCGACATCCATTCAAACAGCAGCACGCTGTGTAGCAGATTCTACTTAGGAGTTCATGGGGCATTTAAATGTCTGTTGAAACACTTCTGAATATCTGCTCACAGCCATATGCGCCAGCAGAATCATACCTTTGTGTTTGGACTCCATGCTGTAAACCGTATGGCCTTCTGAATTGGGGTGAGGCATACCTGATACCTACCTGGCTAATGTGAGAGCAAAAGCTGGCACAGATGAAAAGCAATCAATCAAAATGCTATGAACTGTGACTTCTGCAGGAGCGGCCAGCTCGCGTAGTGAATCTGACCTCAAAGATGGCTGATACATGCACACTTGACACGCGGGATCCTCACTTGAGGGCACCTGGTGCGTGGAGTGGTGCCCGCGCATACAGTCAGAGCAAGCTGTGTCAGGTACAGCTTCTCACTATGTACATGCCCTAAGGATATTTGCTGACGTGTAATAGCTAGCCGCTTCTTTGGGTTAGGTACATGCAGATCTCTCTCTGACTGCAAGAGTACAGTTGTAGTGCGTTTGTCTTGCTGGCATGGCTACTGTCAACAGGCTGATGCCATGAGCCTGTGATGCTCTTTTCAACAGCAAGTGCATCCAAGGAATGGGTTGATGCTCAATATGCTGATTGTGCACATGTTTCTGACGCTTTTCACTGTGTACAATCCTGGTTTGTCTTGCTTGCATTGCTGCTGTCAACAGCCCAGATCATGATTGTGAGTCAACGTCTAGGCCAGCGCAATTACTACACTCTTGAACATGTCAGCACACCCTGTTGCACAATTGTGGGTTAATGTTCTTGTGCCAGAAAAAGCTCGTGCATGCCGGGAAAAAGTGTGTGCATGCGCGCAGATCATTTCTTCTGCAGAGATGAGAAGGCGTTTAGTCGGAGATGACAGAGTGTTTGTATGTGCCGTAGACCCTGGTCTGGTCATTACAAATGTGGTTCGAACCACACCTGGTTGGATACAGTACCTCTACCGGGTTCTGTTGACAACACTGCTGGTAACACCAAAAGAAGGTGAAGCACGACCGTGTATTCAGAAATATTACAGCACTATCATGCAACCTGTGTGCACATGCTATACACAGATCAGCTGATGCTTGCTGATATTGTAGGCTGTTGCCTGTTTTCCAACATGCTGTCATGTGGTGAGTAACCTTCATGTGTAAAAGTCCACTCTTTCAGTTCAGCAGTTTATGCCTGATGCACCTCAAGTTTGTGCAATGCAGAGCTTTTTGGTTGATGTTACAATGCTGCTGCAGCAGAGGTCCCAGCACAGTCGTAACGCTGAGATGCATGCAACTTCTTTGCCCCCTTGCTTATTGTGCATGGTATGTTCAATCCCATGTTCTGCTTACAGGTGCACGATCTTCAGTTCATTGTGCCACCAGCCAGCATATCACAGAGGAAAAGAGCCCCAGCCAGTGTTACATCAACTTCACATGCAAACCTGTGAAGCCAAAGGCTAGATTTGTAGATGCAGCTTCTGGGAAGTGGCTTTGGCAGTGGTCGGCAGAAACGACAGGTCTCCCTGCAGAACTGGATTTGCCTGAGCGGCCTAATGGATTCGCTTGATTACATTCAGCCCACAGTGTATGCTGGACTTGTGATGTGGTCCGTCATAATCTTACTTATAAGAGAGTATAGGCAGTAAAATTCGACTGCTTTGGCTGCAATCAAGGCGGGGGCTGCACAATCGCTGGGAGCAACTAGCTGCTGGTCACAAGTCATTAGGCACAAGCAGATGTCCATGGTACAATGATTCGTTATACTTGAAAAGGAAAGGACACGAGCAGCCTTCAGCAAGAGCAGCAACTCTGTCCAGGCACAGGCACACGAATGTGAAAAGGCCTACAGGAACCCGTGACCAGCTCTGTCTGCAAGTGCTGTGGCTCTGTCTGGGTGTGTGTGGTTTCTAGTACAGCAGGCCCTTCAGGAATGCTTATCCTGCGTAAGCTTGCAGAGAAAGGCTCAACGACATGGCTTGCACACACTCTGATGGCCTTGCTGCTGCACACGGGCTACACATGATGTTTGACTTGTGGTAATTTGCTGAGAATATGACCTCTGTTCCCGTCAGTATGTGATGAGACCTGCAGAACAACTGTTAACATGTTGGTTGATTAAAGCATATTACTTGCACACAATCTCAGGGTCTCCTCTAATCATTGTCCTGTCTGTATATTGGAGATGTGTTGACCTGAATGCAGGTCAGCTACTGGCGTAGTGTGTTGACATATGTGCATATGCAAGCAACTGGCAACTTGACCATACCGTAGTCACAGAAACTCACCGCGAAGCGGCCGAATTTTTAATTCATTTAAGCTCCGCGCAGGTCATCGCGCAGCATGCAGCATCCTTTAGCAGCATCGCGCATGCCGTCACCCAATTAAATATTGGATCGCGCATGATCATCGCGCGATGGTCTCAGCTTCGTTGGCCAGCTTCGTTGGCCAGCTTCGTCAGCGGTCGCCGATTTATTAATATCCTGCTAAATTCCGTCACAGGGGGGACAGTGGCTGTGCAATTCGACGACTCTCCTTGGCTTGTGTTGCACATGGATCCCACGGGCTGCCATTCCGCAGCTCATCTCCAGGCTCATCTCTGTAGTCAGGTTCCCGTTTTGAAAGTAGCACCGGACCCCTATGATCCAGGCACTTTATCAAGCTCTGCAAACCAGTGTATCTTGGGAACGTGTATCCTGAGATCCAATCTGTCAAGGAAAGTAGCGCCTCATCGCTTCGTCCATCAAGACTATCACGTCGTGCCATAGAACGGCAGCCTCGATGTGCTTTTGTTGCATCCTTATTGCGCGAGCTTGTGCTCAACCGTTGACGGAAGTCCAAGAATACTTAGACGATTACTCACACGATCTGCACATCGCAAACTTGCCTTCCGCTGCTGAAGGTGTGTTGTTGAGCAAGCTACTTGTAGCTTTGCCTGTCGAGCCTCAACAGTACACGGGGCAAAGCAGCACCACGTTTGATGCGAATAGCGACTACGAGGGGCGCTTTGCTCTATTGTTGCCGTCGCTATCAAACGAAACCGAGCAGACAAATCTACCACCTGTGGACGAACTTTGGCAGGTGGAAAGCAACGCGTGTCGTATGTGTCGTATGTTTCGCGTGACTGCTTATGTATGGCATCCCGCGGGACCATAGGCCTAGCGAGGTCCGAATCGCCTGTAATGCCTGTCTATGCATGAGACTTCATGAGCCTGAGTTTTGCTGCAGGGGCTGCTTCTCAGACAAACATTTTTGCCTGGAGACTCCGGCATCAACTTCCTGCTGCTCTCCTTTGCAAACTGGTTCACTGATGACCTGTTTCAGACGCAACATGGCACGAATGGTACTTTTCTCATGCCTGGAGAGAAGTTTTTGTGGGTGAGTCTGCACTTGGGGCTTCAGTGAAAGTTGCTGCAAGTTGGCTTTGTATGTAAATCTACAGAAATGTAGACTTGCCTCCTGATGAATAAGTTGATGCAACCATGTTCAGTTGTGAATCTTTCAGTGTGACCACATATCCGCTCCAGGCAACAGCATGCACTGTCAGCTCAATCACAATACCCAAATGCAAGCCAGCCCTGAGAGAGCTGAGGACACCCATCTGCATGTGATATACACAACCAGCAAGCTGCAATTTTGTGTTAAGCATTGTCTCTATGAGAGACTGAAAGGCAGATTGCCTGTCTGCAGGGCAATCTATACGGCCGCACTGATGATCGTGCCATTGCACTCAGATCATTCACAAATGGCAAGATGAGAACATCAAGCTACAATGGCTCAGAGTACCCTCCCTTGCTGGCGGACGTACAACAAGACTTCCCAGACTTTGCCATGGATGTCCCTGCTGATATAGAGATTGACACAACAGCACCTGCACTCAGCCAGAAGAACTACTACGCGACAGGGGACCCCCGCTTCAACTTACATCTGGGGCATTTACATTGGTCCACCCGATTCCTGCGCCTGCATAACTCTGTGTGCGATTCTCTGCTGGCAAATGACAGCCTTTTATCTGATGAACAGGTGAGTCACAGGAGCCTCTGCAGGTAGATGAAATCTGTATCAAGCTCCATTGCACTACCGTTGCACCTGAGGATAATTGTTGACGCTGTTCATGATTGTGCACGTGTATGAGACCAGCAAGCTGATCACATCACACATCATTCTTAAGATGGTTCTGCAGGAGTACATTGGCAATGCCATCAGCCCTTTCAGGTGCCCTACCCTGTCTGCCTCCTGAAAGTGCTGATCATGTTGTAGCAACTGTTGTAACGCTTGTTTACACCAACATCAGGATTTGCCAACAGACAAGTGTACTTTGGGTATGTGTGGTACATGCGCTCTCATTTCCTCGTCCCAACTGTCTCTGTCAGGCAAGTGAGTTTGAGGGTTGTACAGCCAGCTTTCATACATTGCTGGCCAAGAACAGCAAGCCATAGTAAATTGTTCATGCAATGCATGATTGTGTTAATGTTGTGAAATTACTGAACTTCACACCCTCACATTCAAGTCTGAATCCCCAGGCTGACTAAAAGTTTCACCCAACTTGATCATCTGTCGTGTAGGAGCATGGCAGGCCAGATTTATAATCCAGATGTCCTGCGGTCACTCTCCTATCCAACAGTCCAAAACCAGGTCTACTTTGAGTTTGATCATTTGTATCGTTGGCACTCGCTCATTCCGGATGTGCTGGAATTAGGTGGTGGCATACCATTCCCTAGCGTGGTATTTCAGCCGCAAATGCTCACCCAGGTGAGGGACCCACTGACTGGAACAGAAGCGTCCTTGCCTACACTGATTGTAGGCTTTGCATGTATGGTCAAGTGGAAACAATCGACCCAACTCACTAGCAGATTCTATGCAGTACATTTAAAGTTGTGAAGGCTGTCCTGCCTGATCATAGCCTTGTCTTCCATACTGTGTCTTGAGTTTTTTTGTCCAGAACTGATCTGCTCCCACTTGCCACCTGGGTTTTGTCCTTCCCCCCACTATGTTGTCACATCGAGTATCACGGCCACATCAGATGTGGCTGCTTGTTAATTCAGTCGTTCATTTTCAAATGGTCTTATAAGACTAATTAGGGGTCAACTGCAACCAATGGACCAATAAACTGAAAAGAATGAGTGCATGGTAGAGCAGATGATTGGACTTGCTCTATGGATTAGCTAACTTAGTAATGCATGACGCAAAATCACTCTGAAACCAAATTCAACTTTGTAATACTATTTTCCTGTGCTAAAAACATTCCTTCATAAATCTAGCAACCACTTTGGGGTCATGCAAAGCGAAGAAAGGAGAGAAGATAAGGGCTGGCCCTCCATACCATGGCAGTAAATCTGTTTTCAGGGTGCAGACAGTCATTTGCAGTGGCTTCACAGCTTGCTCTTCCTGCAGTTTCCCTTGGACGAGATCACATGGGGATTCATAAAGACATCTGCTGGCCTCATGGCTGCTCTGAACACGCCGGCCTACATGTACCCGGTGACCAAGCAAACCATTCTGGACTCCAGGGCCCAACAGCTGCAGGGCTTCAATGCCTACAGAGCTGCATTCAGCCTGCCCAAGTTTGAGAGGTAGGCACTGCTTGCTTGAGTTTGCCTCTTTCTTAAGCTTAGCCAGAGGCTGACATTCAGCTAATCTCTGCTAATATTAATATCCTGCCTCCAGATCTTGCATACATCTTTCGCAAGTTCAAATTCAAACAGCAACACAACAACACTGTATCTCAAATGTCGATAAAGCTATCTGTAAGAAACTTTCTTTAAGATAAGCATGCTGATGTGTGAGAATGGTGCCTGCATCATCTTGAGGAAAAGCAGACCTTTAATGGCCTCTTTGAAGCCTATAAAGCATTGTAGCTGGATAGGGTGGCTTCCAAAATCACATGGCATTGACCAGAGCATGCAATGCTCACAGGTTTGAAGACTTTGGCCTGGATGCCAACTTGACTTCAACACTGAGCACCTTGTACAACAATGACGTGGATCAAGTGGAATGGTTTGTTGGATTGATGATTGAAAGCCCACGCCTGCCAAACTCCTTCATTGCTGAGGTGAGACATTGCCAACACCAGTGTGGTCTGTCATACAAGATCACAGCAGTTTGTACTGCCTTTTCCATTTTGAGCTTGTATAGCTGTGTCATTACAATTGTCTTGACATACATGTGGTTGTGCATGACCGTGTCAGCCTGTAAGAGTCGTGTTTCCTGCCTTTCAAAGCAATTTAGATAGTAACTGCTATTTGTGATTGTTGGCTAGCCCACATTGTGTAGCATTTTGGCAGCTGCTTTGTCATCAATAGCAGACTGCTCACCAACAGCGCTCCTGAAGCACAGTTTTGCTGGCTGCAGACAATGTACACCTCAGTGGCCACCTTTGCCATTTCAGCCATATGGAACAACAACCTCATAAAGAACCCTGCACTTTGGGAAGAACAACGGCTGACGCCAATGGGCAAATCCCTCGTTCAATCCATCAACATGACGACTTTGCTTGGAGTGAACGTGACTGTCCCATTTTTCTTACCAGACAGCCAGCCCAAATGGCACACAGTTGATGCACCAACCCGGTGGAGCTTCCACAACCTTGTCAATTTTGTGGGCAAGGACTTTGCACTTGCAGGTTTTTTTGACGGAAGTGATTATTTTTACCTACTCTTTTACATCACCTTGATCACTGCTGTTGTCGTGGTGTTTGTTTTTGCTGCTATTGCTATGCTATTCAGGCTGCTTGGCAAGCATACTGTGTTTGCAAAGCTACCTGCCCACACACAGCTGATTGTGGTAATTCACTCAGCATTTGCTGTCACCACGCTGCTTCAGCTTGTGCCCTACAGCGTCTTCATCCTGCCTGTTTGGTTTGGCCCTGATGTACTAGGGCAGTTGGAGAGGTACTATGTTGTGCCTTTCACCTGTGCCATCATGCATGGCATCATGTATGCTGGGGAGGCAATGACACGCAGTGTTTTCAAAGTCAGCCAGCTCCTCCTTTGGCACCACGTGCTGTGGTTCATTCTTTTGTTCATAGCAGCAATCAAGAAAAGCATGTTTGCTGTCAAACTAGATTTCATTCTAGAATACTTCATTTGCTGGGAGTTTGCCTTGTACATTTGTCTAGTTGCCCATCGGCTGGAGGCTACTCTACGCCTTCAGAAACTGCTGCTCATAGTTGCAGCGGTCACATATGGCGGCTCACGAGTGGTTCAAGCCATGCTCATTCTGAGCTTGTTCATTGTCAGCGGAGCTAGGATGAAGCCACAACCTGGGCTGTATTACACTATGCTCATGCTAGCAATGGTTCTGGTGGTGCTTCAAACCTACACTGGCTGGATCTATTGGGCCATGTGGCAGAGGGCAACAAAAAAGGACCATCAATCAAAGACTGTGAAGAAGCCAGAAGCTAATGGTTGCATCTGCCCTACTGCTGATTAAGGCCCTGGCTTGAAATGAACTGGCCACCGCCTTGCCTGAGATGGCAATGCTGAGCATGTGTATATTATGTTTATCTGCTGCTTTATCTAGGCGGTTTTCTACATGGTCATATAGGACAGCAGTAGCTTTCATAAGTTTGACATTGCATCTGTCATAGAAAGGGCTAAGCATCAGCATGCACTTGAGTACTTTGCAGATGATCAGCACAGCAGCTTGATGTTATAAAGGGCAATGCAACTTGAGTACAAATCTGCAGAGTATCTGTCTGTTGGCAAGTGTGCGTCAAATAGACGGCTAATTAGCAGGTTTAGGACTGGATGCCATGGTCTGCGGGTAGACACAGGCTGCTGGGCAGACGATGTTCACCTAGATAGGACAGACAGGCTATGTCTAGTGTGCAAGTCATTAGATTGTGTGGAGGACGAGCAGCATTTTGTGTTTGGTTGCCCAGCGCTAGCGTACAGCCATATCAGGTCACAGCATTTAGACCTCCTGCAGCACTGTTGTACCATTGGAGACTTTATGACTTCGTGTGAACCAAATGTGGTGATTTCCTTAGGGAACGCTTTGCATGTAGGAAGTGAATTCACGGAACTGTACTTCTTGTCTGTTGCCCCCCAGGACGTTAAATACATTGACCGGGCTCTGCAAATCAGTGCATCCTTGGGGACGTGTATCTGAGATCCAATCTACCAAGGAAATACATTGATTGATTGATTGGTTCAAGGAAGTTGCTAACTCCCGTCACTGCTCCTCAGTATACTGTGAGGTATACAGGGTGCCCATGACAGCCGTGTGCGTCTTTTCCTGCCGTCGTCGAAACCTGCCATCCGCGTCTGAGCTGCGTCAGGATCCTTTTAAAGCCTTAGATGCAGTTCTCGAAGAACTAAATGGCTTTGTACAGCAAGCTGGGCAAGCCCTTATTACCTGGCAGACAATAACTTGACTTTGGCCCATGTGCAGCACATTGCTGATTGGCTGTCGCAGCGGAAACGTCACGTCCGACTGCACGCTTTAGACCTGTGGTTCAACCGTGTTCTCGTGACCGACTGGAAAGCCTTTTTACCGCTTGTCGAGCAGCTCTCAGACTCGGTGACTTTCATGGAATTCGGAGGCAACTATTTACCAGCCATACTGCAATCAGATGCTGAGCTGCACCATGCAGCCTTTAAGACAGTCAGCTTAGCTCCACCCAACCCCTTCCTGACTGGCGATGACTGGGTCGACACTTGGTCTAAGAGGGCAAGGACGTTCAGACTGGAGGCATATCAAATTTCTGTTGAGATGTGAGTGCTGCAAGCCTGTCCAAAGGAGAGGACGTCATATTAGGTTGACTGTGCCTGAGCAGCGTGTGAGTATGCAGGGAAGACGACACTTCAAGTAGCGGAGAGCTGGCTTGATTCACTCCACCTGCAGCATTTGGCTGTCTGCTACTTTATCAGCAGCCAACAGCGTCTAAGTACTACAAGTGCAGTCTTCTCCATGTGAACAAAGGTGCTGAGCAGCTTTGGGTATTGATCATGTGTCAGTCAAAGCAGAGGTCAGCATACATGTAGAGCCATTTGTTTTGCAAGAACTCTACTGCAACCAGAGCAGCATCTTTGCTGGGTTTTGACTGCAAGCCTGAAAGGGCTTCAGCTTATAGGGATACCACTGGAATTGCAGTACATCATACATGTCTGTCCGCTTGAATGTGTCTGTTGCCTGCAGGTATGAGCTAGGATCAAAAAGTTGGCTCATAGCTGTATATAGGTTCTGCATGCAGAAGAAGTCAAGTCTGCATGCAGATCGAAGGCTGCAGACAGTTTGTCTGCAAAGTTTTGAATTATGAGAGAGTTTGCTAATCTTCTGTAGAATCTCAAGATCAAGCTGGTGAAACCTCAACACAACACAGCCCTGAGAATAATGGCAAGCATGGGTGTAGTGTGTGTGTGGGTCAGAAGCCTGTCTTCAAGAGAGGCTGGTAATACCACAAGAGCTGTTTTCTCTATGTTTTACAAACTTTCTGGGAAAATGTGGTAATATGGTATCAGGGAGTTATGTACAGCCTTCAGTACTGGCTGATGATTTGGTCTTGAAAACCTAGTGCCATGGGTGCATTTAGGCAGATAGATACGGTGTATATGTAGCAGAGGCTAGATAGTTACAATGATAGCGGCTTGGTGCTGTAAGGCACACAAGACCAAAGCGAGCGTGAAGATAAGATTGCTAGCATATGTTGCTTTGGCCTTGTATTCTGCTGGGGTGCGGCAGAAATTATAATAAGGTTGACGATGACAGATTACGCCACAGCTATGCATACCCTAGGCATACTGGTACAATGTACATACATGCTTTTCAAATCTTCAAAACATTGCATACTGAATGGTCCTGTCATATGTACATGTATGTAAGACTGTCATGCACACCCAACTGGCAAACCCTAGGCTGCATGACATATCTGACAAGTCACAGGCTATAACTCTAAGTTCAATGGTCAGACAGACAAATATATATAATCATGATGTTTCAGTACTGCAGTGTCCTAGGACTAGGAGGAAGGCCTTGAGGATGAATTCAGTCAAACAACCTTGCCCATCCGTTGACGGATGCCAAGTTATTCTGCCTCATCAGGAATTGACACTTCCGAATTGTTTTCACCAACAGCGAAACCACCAGGGGTCCAACCTCGCATGTGATCGGATTTCATCACGATGTGGTTTCATTTGCAACAAACCATCTCTGCAGTGCTCCTTGCTTCTTCTTGACTGTGTCGCTTTATCTCCTTGGATGGGTGAACCGCAGAGTCTCTCCATTTGGCACTCGTGCGTCAAACAGTGCTATCGACAGAGCTGTTGCTCATCATCCGGGCCCTTCAGTATCCATTCTGCTTGGAAAACCGCAGGTGATGGCCGAATTTTTACCTGCAGACCACTGGAAGGACGACGTGAGTAGCAGAAAGCATAGCCGTCCTCCTCCAAAGAAGGATGCTAGCTGGGATTTCCTGCAAGGAGCAGGTCCATCTGCTCCTCAGGTAGCCCCTGATTTTCGCGCGTGTCCTTGAGATGGCCTCGTTATCAGCTCTTGGACACCTGTCACCTAATCACCTTGTCTCTGCGTATCTAGGGAGAGTTGACAACGACTTCCAAAGCGGCATTCAAGCCAGGCTGGCAGGAAATCAGACACGAAAACAAAATCCAGCCGTCCAAGGAAAGGCTGGCTTATGAGCGTGTACAGGTGCTGATCCTTGCTGCCTGTCTTGTCACGACTGTTGCACTGTTCTGAGTATACCTTCTGCAATGCTGATGTGCCTGTTGCAATTAGTGTACTGTTGCAGGCAGCCAAGCATGAGGTACACGCTGAGGAGCGCAAGAGGTTTCTAGGCGAGAAGTAAGCCTCATAAAGCTTGTATCACATTTATGTATAGTTAACAAGCTCACCACAGCCACTGCTTTGCTTGCTTTTAGTGGTCAAACCTGTCACTGCATTTGCCCTCCCTGGTCAGCGAGTAATACGCAGTTGCGTGTTCTACTGTGTGGCCAACATCAACAAACTATTTCTGCATCAGCATCTGCTCTGCTGCTTGTGAGATGCCGTTTCCCTCAGAAAACGTGCTGCCACTAAGCTCACCATAGTAGCATATCATCAAAGCATCACTGCATGATGGGCTGTTGCAGCTGTGCTGCAACAAGTGCCTGCTGATCTGCCCGCAGTCAGCTGTTACTGACAGCAGTGCAGCATGTCCAAACATCAAAACAGCTTTTGGCAAGATTACATTGCCAACGTAAGTTGCACCTTACGCAATGTAGACAAGCTGGGCTGAGCTATCTTTTACGCAGCATAGGCATGTCAGGTTGCACATCTACCAAGACATTTGTAACTTGTTCTTGTCATGATCATGTTGCTGTGGTGTATCACAGGGACCAGTACAATGGCTTCAACCCAGTGACTGGTCAGGAGTACCGCCCATCAGCGCCTCATGCTCACCACATCCCCATTGTTGCCCCAGCAAACGCCGACCATGACCCACTGCTACAGTATGGCAACAATCATGCTGACAGGTCTACCATCATGACTTGGAAACAGCCCAGGCCATCACCAGCAAAAGCTGATGGTGTTCAGCAAAGGGATGTGCACACTGAGCACATCCAGGACATGCGCAAGGGCAGGATCAAGACCGAGGGTTTGGTGCATGTCAAGTCTACTTCAGTGGGAGACCTGATTTGAGGCAGGCAAAAGTGCGATGGCGTTGGTTGATGGACAAAGAAAGAACGGAGCAAACTCGACTTTCAGCCATGGGATGCAAAGGCTTGCCAATGGCTTCTGTTCTGTCATGTGCTCTGCGTAACAGTTGGCCCACTTTGGTTTTGAGCGCATAAAGACCTTTTTTCTTGCAATCAGGCAGGTAATAGTACAGCATTGATCGTACAACACATACTTATGGATGCTCATAGACTTTGTCTTGTGTGCATTACATAGTAAGCATAGTAATAATATGCCAGCAGCTGTTTTGTTTTGTGTGAAGTCTGGGAGCAGACACAACCCTGCTATGTATCACACTACGATGCAAAAAGCCCTGCAATAGGGCAGATATAAAGCTTGCATGCAATTTTCCAACAAGACAGACACACCTACGGACTATACTGCACCTAGAGCTAAGCTGTTGGCGTTTACCTATAAGCGTGCATTGCATTTCCAAGCTTGTGCATGAATACCAGAAGCAAACAAGTCAATGAGACAGGAAATGAAGTAACAGGCAAGATACATGGCTATATTGCTGGAGACATGGCTGCCTAGTGGAGTAATGGAGGGGTATATTTTAGTACAAACATTTGCCCAAAGTACTGAGCGTCAACCAAGCCAAGCAACGCAAGTTTGAGGTGGAGCTTAAGGCTCTGTGTTCAAAACTCGCAGTGGCCTGGATATCGAGGAAATGGTATCACGTCCCGGATGTTCTCCACGCCGGTGGCAAACTGGATCAATCGCTCAAACCCTAGCCCAAAGCCAGCATGAGGCACAGACCCGTACCTTCTCAGGTCCAGATACAGCGAGTAGTCCTGTGCGTTCAGACCCTGCTGTGCTATTCGCTCCTCAAGCACCTGCACAATCACAACATGCCGCTTTGACATGCAATGATCACAGCAATCAGACAGCAAACTGTGGAGCTTGTAACAGAGCCAGCAAAAGCATAATAATCGGGTCTGCATGCATCACAGATCTGTGCAGGCATGTTTGCGCATGGCTACGCACATCCGCCGGTGTGACCACCACCTAACACCTGCAGCAACTAATGTGCACAGCTGCATGCAAGATCTGGATATTGTGCCTTCTGCTGCAGCTGCTCTCTGGACTGTGCAAAGTACAACCATGAGGCTGCTGCAAACAGCCCTCATAGCTGATGGCAACAGCCCTCAGCTACCTTGCACTGCTGTCAATACACAACCCAGCAGCAGTTGACTCCCCATGTCCACCACTCCACTGACTTGGTCATGGTCAGAGGACTTGAGGGATGAACTGCTGTTGGGTTGCTCATTCACAACAGTGCAAGGGCTGAGAGGCCCCACTGACCACACCAGCAAGTCTGCAAGACATCTGCAGGGCTTTTAACAGCCCATTGGCTCTTACCAGTCACCTTACAATGAAAATTGCCCAATACTCTTTGTCTGGTGATTTGCAACTGCCATGAGCTCTGTGGCTGTCATGCAAAAACAGGTCCTCAGTTTGTGTTGGGTTGTTGATGGAATTGGACCCAGCAAGATTTACCAAGGGCTGTTTTGTTCAGCCCTTGGTGATGCTTGCTGGGTCCGATTCCATCAAGCATGACGTGATCACAAGGGGCTGAAGCACAGTGGCTGAACGGTTGTTGTTCTACCTGTTGATGATAGTGCAAGGCAGCTTGGGTCTTCAGCCATCAGCTCTGAGGCTGCTAACATTTGAATCAGCAGCAGATGCAAACAGCCCCACATCTGATGGCAACAGCCCAAAGATGCTTGTCTAACATCAGCCAGCAGCACACGTCAGTGAACTTTTGACTTTTTGGCATGAGCTGTGCTGGTGCATGGATTCTTGTATGTCTGCCTTTCCAGCAAGTGTTAAGTAATCAGGTGGGTAGTCAGGCGCCCTTGCCAGCTTGCCCTCCACCATGTTGGTTGGAGCAGTAAACAAAATTGTTCACCAGCAAAATCAACTACCTCTGATTGCTGCTGATCAAATGCTTCGCTGAATCAGCAACTGAATAACATCAGGTTTCTAAACACATATACCAACCGCAGGGGGTGATTCAAAAGGTGTCAGCATAAAATACTGAGGAAGTATCTAGTACACCGGTAGGCACATTAATTAAGATTTCTCTACACACCTTGAGTACACACTGAAGGCTTGACCTGCAAGCACCCCTATGTCTCATTCCCACCTGTAGTCTGGTTACATGTACCTTGTAACAAGAACTGAGCTGCAAACGCCCCTGTTTCTTGTTCCCTCCTATAGATCATGCTACATATACCTTGCATGTATCAAGAACTGACTTGCAAAAGCCCATATGTCTCATTCCAACCTATAGTCAACTATTAGTCATGTTACATGTACCTTGTATCAAGGACTGACCTGCAAACACCCCTGTGTCTTGTTCCCACCTGCAGTTATTTTACATGTGCCTTGTAATTGTTGAGAACAGACCTGCAGACGTTCTTCTCTCTGGCTGCCACCAATGAGCTCTCCCACACCTGGGACCAGCAGGTCCATGGCAGCCACTGTCTTGTCATCCGCATTCAGGCGCATGTAGAAAGCCTGCAAACAAGGCACTCAATACTGTATTGACAATAAATACACCGGCCAAATGTCCCCAAAAGTGTTTCCTGTCATCCGGATTCAGGCGCATGTAGAAAGCCTGCAGTCAGGGCACTCAACAGCTCTTTTCAATCCCGAAACGTCTATTTTAGTTCAGAAACGTCATCCTTACACTGGAAAACTAAACTCAGAAATGTCTGGGGTTAGGGACAGTTAAAACGCGTTTTCACATTGTGGAGATGTTTTAGGAATCAAGGAAAGGGAAAGACTACACCTTTCGGCGTCAATTTAATGAGAAGCCAAGTATCATACCGAGCTACCCAGGAATCAAAAGGTAACAAGGCAGTTTGCGCCCTGCCTCTTCCTCCTACTTCCTCGGGAACTTTGTTCTGTACTGATGATAAACAACACAGGCAAAACCTTCCTAAAAGTGTTTCTGACATTCAGACAAACAGCTCATGATGATACAAACAACAAAATGTTTCATGTGTGCTCAACAGGCAGCTCTGGATCATAGTCTGCTGCATTGTCTCTCATGCACTGTGCTTAAATAGAACACCCGGCCGCTTAATTCAGCACACCCGAAGAAGAGACAGCCCAGCCACAAAAGCACCAAATCCCAATTAAGGCTTCAGAAGACAACACGCAGTTAGTTTCCGCCAGCAGCTGCAGACTGCAGCCTGCAGTAGAAGCTGCTCATTCTAGTAGACATGCTTGCATATCCTTGTTGGTGTTGTGATACATCAATGCTGCACAGATGGAAGGATACACGCACTCACGGATGGACGGACTGACACACTAACAGGCAGGCCAGGAAAGAGAAGCAGATGATGCTTTTGCGGAGCAGTAACAAGGAAAAGCTAGATGATGATTGAAAAGTGAGGGGGCACCTTGGGGTGCAGGGCTTGTCCAACTGAAGTCAAAAGGGAGGCAGATAAAGGCTCCAACATTCATTGTCTACACAAAACAGAGGCAGTTGAAGGCTTCAACGACTATGTTAGTCAATGCTGCAGAGGTTTTGTACAAGCCTAGATGCCAACTTGCAAATCGGTGCCTGCTCTGCATACCTTTCAGCACCAGCGTTCTGCAGCATGGAGGCAGCTTCCACAGTAATGGACTTGCCATTGCTGGCCAGATGCATTATGCCATGACCAGCAATGGCAAATACAGCACTGAAGAGGCTGCCTGCATGCTGCAGAATGCTGCTGGTGACAGGTATGAAGAGTGTGCAGCTGCCGGCATGCTGCAGAATGCTGCTGGTGACAGGTGTGAAGAGTGTGCAGCTGCTTGGCCATTGCAATACCATTATTCATGATGAGCAGGCTGAGTGAGTGACCCTGTGTGATAGCAGGCAACACAACAGACTCCTGCTCAGAACCAATAGACCATGTTTGTTTTCTTTTCCCACCAAAAATGGTTTCACCAAAATTGGTTTGCCACGGCAGGAATCACGTAATGCCTTCATGCAAAGCCCTGACTCACGCGTAGCAGGCCAAAAGCTTTGTTTCATTAGGGAGGGGGGGGGGCTTGTGGGGGTGGGGGGGGGGGTGACAGGCAGGCTGTGTCAAAGAATCATGAATCACCTTGATGTCTTTTGGGTAGTCGGTGATGAACAGCGGCGTGCCTTTGAACTCTGTCTCAGTCAAGTAGCGCTCATGCTCAGACTGTAGATCCGATCCCCACTTTACAGGGAATGTAAATCTCTTTTTAGCCTTCTGCAGAAGCTCAACAGCGTCTGTGTAGCTCAGCCGTGCAAAGGGCTTTGCCACAATTTCCTGCAAGACAACACAGCTCTTTTCAGTCCCAAAACAGCTACTTGAATTCAGAAATGTGCTCCCTACACTGGAAATCTGAACTCACAGACGTCTGGGGGACAGTAAAGTGTTTCCACATGTGGAGATGTTTAGTTGCCTGACAACTACAAGAAGAAACCTTGAATCTCAGCAGGGAAGCTCAACAATAGATTGTGCAAAGGTGTTTGCCACAATGTCCATGTGCAAGAACACACAGTTGCCTGTAGGTTACAGGGTCTGCAAGAATTGACCTTAATTCTCAACAGGAAATTCCATGGCATCTGCATAGCTGAGTAGTGCAAAGCAGGGCAGGCCCAGTCTTCTCTATATGTGATGCCTGACATGGGGTATGGATGCATACCTGCAACCGCTGCACCAACATCTTGTCATTCTGATGTGCAAAGAATTCCAAGTCTTCGCTGCAGTTGTCCAGGATATACTGCAAGCAGTGCTTCAGATATGCCTGCAAGATAGGGCAGAGAAGAAGAATGCTTAGAGTCCATGGTCCAGCGCAAATGTCTGATATGTGTGCCAGGGGGGGGGTGGACCCCCTGCAGGCAGAGGGGTTTGCCCAGCTGGATGCCAGTGCTGAGTCAGCATGTGTGTGCTGCAGCCTGATGCAACAGAGAGAGCCCTCACATTCATGTATGCGATGTCATAGCATCAAACAGACCAGCAACATCTGCATGCAGCAACTGGCATGCGTAGGAGCAGCAGCAGCAGCAGCTTCTGTATGACAAGCTGTTTGCCTTTCTGCAGACAGGCAGTAGGCAATGCCAACAAAGACTGGCCAACAGGCATGATCTGCGAACAGGCAAGCCTGTGGTGCACTGGTCAACAGCTACATCATGCCTGAAGAGGCTGCAACAGAAGTGCAACGCCACAGGGTCTCGATTTGTTCTAACAGAGTTATGGAGCTGATGGTTCTGACAGATGGATTTAGTTTGTTCTCACCTCTGCGCAGTCCATGTCATTGGACAGGTCAGCAAAGGCCATCTCGGGCTCTATCATCCAGAACTCTGCCAGATGCCTGGAAGTGTTGCTGTTCTCTGCCCGGAATGTTGGCCCTGTGCAATCCATCAATGGCTTTTTGTAATATTAATTACTGCTTTTTCCTGCCCAGTAGGTGTTTTGCAAGCTACTGTCATTAAATTACCCATACTTACATTATTATCACTATTTTTGTTATTGTCAGCCAATGTCTGATGCTTTGCAGACTTGAAAAAAGTCAGGTATGTTGAAATCAACCATGACCATCAATGCATGTACCTAAGCAAACTTTCATGCATTAGTAGTGATGAGGCCGCACTTCATTGCATTGCAATGATGCGCAGTTTCATTATGACAGCATAATGATCTGAGAGGCAGCATCTGCACTAGCAAATGTACAACAAATGTAGTACAGCAGCAGCATCACAGACGCATTCAGCACAGGAAATGTGATGAAACACTGTCAACAGTCCAGACAGACTATGCACTAGACAAGCCACTTTAATACACAAGCCACTCCAACAAAAACCTTTGAAATGAACAAGCCACTACGATAAACAATTCACCACAATACACAGGCCACTACAATAGACAAGCCGCTACAATAGACCAGACAAACAGACAGAGTGAGCAGGTGAGGAAATTTGACGCATGAGCTGCCGGTTGTGTTCACTGCTCTCTTGCAAGTTTTACTGTGACTGTTCATCATGTTGCACGCATGTATGACAGCAATCTCGGCAGCTCATGCGTGCAACATGACGAATAGTCACAGTAAAACTTACAAGAGAGGAGATGGACACAACCAGAAAGAGGGTAGACACCAGAAAATGAGTAGACACCAGAAACAGAGTAGACACCAGAAAGAATGAGTAGACACCAGAAAGAGAGTAGACATCAGAAAGAATAAGTAGACACCAAAAACAGAGTAGACACCAGCAAGAGAGTAGACACCAGAAAGAGTTGCTAGACACCAGAAACAGACACCAGAAAGAGAGTAGACACCAGAAAGAATAAGTAGACACCAGAAAGAGTTGGTAGACACCAGAAACAAAGTAGACACCAGAAAGAGAGTAGTGAACACAACCAGCAAGAGAGTAGACACCAGAAAGAGAGTAGAGTAAGTAGTAGACAGCAGAAAGAGCAAGTAGTAGACAGGTTGATGCAGGAGGGACATGCCTCACCAAAGGTGTACACATCTGACATAGCAGTGGCGTACATCTCAGCATTCAGCTGCCCAGACACTGTCAGGAAGGTTGGCTTCCCAAAAAAGTCCTGGCTGTAGTCAGTCAGCCCTTCTGGGTTCTTGGGTAACCCCTTGTAATGCGAGACGCGCTCCTTTAAAGGGACCAGCTGCTGCTTCAGGTGCTTCAGCTGCTGCGCGGCTTGCTTCTCCTGTAGGCAACAGAGCTTTGTCCTTTTATACAGCTGCCATCTGTGATTTGATGTGCAGTGTGGAACAAACAAATGGCAACCTGTCCCTGTCCCTTACAAAAATAACAAAAAGCAATCACAGGGACACCAAAAACGATGAACAAAAAACGTATTTCATAAAACAAAATAGTTGTGAGGGCTGGTCCAGATCACTGGAGTGTTAGATGTGCTGTTTCATGATCGGCTAGATACGTGCAGGGTGCAGGGTAAGACTCGGTATCTGTGTTTGTGTAATGGAATCTAATGACATCATGGCTTGAATTGAGGGTCCTAAAGTGAGATTGGGCCTGAGATAAGGTGGCATCTGCACAGTGCTTAGCACAGCACCCAGCACACTATGTATGAATCTGGATATTGCTAATTTACTTCTACGCGTTCATCTTGACCTGCTTCTGAGTTGTATGGTTTGTCAGGACTGAACAGCACTAGATTTAGCTCACCTGATGTTTGGCCTGTGTGTGAGGAGTGTCAAAGAATTTAGCAGCTTCTTCAGCATTTACCAACACAAAGAAAAGTGTCGACACAGAAACAAAAGGCCGGGAGAAGTGAGTGAGTGAGTGAGTGAGTGAGTGAGTGAGGGAGTGAGGGAGGGAGTGAGTGAGTGATCCAATGAGTGAACAAATGGATAAACAACTGC
>JAABUP010002020.1_pt1 | contig 40909 bp, 42 predicted proteins | sample 5559201 | NCBI WGS metagenome assembly JAABUP01 (sample SAMN10711887, study PRJNA513373) | rock metagenome | isolation source: Antarctica rocks | place: Antarctica | reverse complement strand
GGCAGCATTATCTAGGTGATTTTCTGCATGGTCATTTAGGACAGCAGCAGCTTTTTCACAATTTTGACATTGCATCTGTCATAGAAAGGGCTAAGCATCAGCATGCATTTGAGTACTTTGCAGATGTCCAGCACAGCAGCTTGATGTTATATAGGACAATGCAGCCTGAATACAAATCTGCAGAGTATCTGTCTGTTGTCAAGTGTGCGTCAAATAGAAGGCTAATTAGTAGGTTCAGGACTGGATGCCATGGTCTGCGGGTAGACACAGGCCGCTGGGCAGACAGTGTTCACCTAGATAGGGCTAGTGTGCAAGTCATTGGATTGTGTGGAGGACGAGCAGCACTTTGTTTTTGATTGCCCAGCGTACAGACACATCAGGTCACAGCATTTGGACCTCCTGCAGCACTGTTGTACTATTGCAGACTTCATGATTTTGTGTGAACCAAATGCATGTGGTGGTTTCCTTAGGGAATGCTTTGCATGTAGGAAGCAAATCTTGTCTGAATGAATTCACTGAACTGAACTTCTTGTCTGTTGGGTCCCAGTTGCCCCCCAGGACATTAAATATATATTGATTGATTGATTGATACTTCGCCTGTCGCACGCAGCCGTCACAGGGGTTAGAGTCAATAGCAGGAAGATCAACAAGCTACATCCTGTGGCCTTGACAAGGATGTGGTAATGTAAGTATGCCCATGTAGCAACATCATCAGTAGCAAGGAGGCTCTGTTGCAGAAGGCAATGGTGGTGCAGATGGTTGATCTATGGTAATCGCCAGCTCTGCATTATATTGGTGAGGTGTAGAAGAGGAAGGAACCCCATCTAGCAATGCTGTCATGATCTCGATGCGCTCCTGTATGCATTGCACACATCTCACCAGGCTATATCTGATCATGTATATGATCGAGCCAACTCATCACAAACTTTACCCATTGCATACTGTGGTAGCTTATGACACAGTACTGTTGAACAGGAGTGCAAGATGTGCAGAGCTGTGCACTGAAACTGTATGAGACTAGAGAGCTTCAAGCAACAGTGGCTGATGCAGAAAACCGAGTGTGGCCATATGCTTGCTGACGATGCTCAGATGCGCAACTTGTTGCAACACAACCCGTCATTGTCGTGTGCAGATATCAGCTTGGGGCAAATTCGTCACGCCAGCCCACAGGATGACACTATGAGACACTCACAAGCAGATCATCAGCTCAGCACACCTGTAACAGGCTCCAGTCAGAAATCAACTGGCGCTTCAATGCGGGATTTGTGTACCCTGAAGCCCACTGCATGGCACTAGAATGATAAATTGGATTCATCTCAACACTATGTCAGATGCACACAACACTGAGAAGCTCTGGCAGCTACAAACATGTGTTGACCAGATTGACAAAGAAGATGGCAGTCCATTTGTGCAGTCACAAGGCTTTTGACCACACTTTGGACCAAGGGATTACATGCTGGACAAGTTGTGAGTCACTCAACATGAGAATGCAGCAATGCATCGAGGTGTCAGAGCACTGTAAGCTTTCCATTGTTGACCAGGGTTTTGAACCCCACCGCTTTGTTGCAAACGCCTTTGATGAGGCGCAGACCAAGAAAAGCTGCCCCACAGACCCAGACCCCACCACACAAAGAGCCGATGCTCCTCAGATTCTGCATCGGATTTCAGTCGGTCTTGTGAGCTATAGTTTCACACGGTTCGGTTTTGTGGACAGGTCAATGTATGATATTCACCACAGGGAAGCAGACGCAAGCCTTGCCTGCAAAGGTGAGGCTCTGATGGCTCTTGTCACAGCAAATGCTGCTGCCACAACTGTGCCAGTCTCAATGACCTGCATACAGTTTGAAACTGGGTGTCTAGCAGCATTTTTGTGAGGTCAAGACTTGCTGTCAGTGCATGCATTGTTTCTATAACCTACCGCTTGAGCGATGTCTGAGGACTGCAACAAATCCTCCTGCAAAGACTTGATGTTTGCCTCCACGCGCTGCACAACTAAACAGTAAGATTTGATATTTGCTTATTCTGAAGAAACCAAAGTTGCTGCTTTTGCACGCTCACAATGCCTTCTGCCTGCAGAGCGGTCACATGCTGGGCAAGACTCTTGTGTGCACGCCTGCAAAACATACACGTTTCGGTTAGGTCTCGTACAGAAAGTGCACGCTTGCCACCCAGTAAGCACCTCAATGCCACAGTCTCTGTCCCGTGTAGGGCACCGAGCTCCTGCTTGAGACGAGCGACCTGCACGGAACGTGTGATCACATAGGTGCTCACTTGCAACAAGGCCTGGCAGTGACTTACAGCCTTGAAAACGACTTGCAGCTTGCCTGGGAGGACAGTTGTCGCACTGTTTCACGTAGAGACTCTACATCAGGAGACTCTGCCACGGCCATGCTTCCGAGACCCCTATGTCTCGGAACTTTCGGTCAAAGGAGCTTTCCACACTGCTAAGCAGATATTGCCAAAGCAGGCAAGCGATCATTTTGCAATCAACGGCACTCGCACACAAGCACTGGCCTTACAGGCTGCAAGCACTGAAGCTCCCGGAGGATCGCGAGTACACCACACCTCTGGGAAGCGGTTTGTGCTCGTAACGGAGGTAACAAACGACTTTTTGGTCAGTAGAAAGGTAGTCAACCATGTATCACCCCGTGTTCAAGCGTACTGTTCACCGCAATCTTACGTTCGCAACCAAGTGGCTGCTCCAGGCAACAGAAGGTCTCACGATCAAGCAGGCCAGCACATAGCAGGACAGCAATTTTACCTTTTTCGGCACTGATCAGATCAGCTCTCAGAACCTTACATAGCTTGCTCTGAGCTCTCTGTCGTACGGCAAGCATGTTGCCACCCGCTCAGACAGCAAGCCTACGCTCGAGTGCACCTAGCAGGGCCCACTTGCACAGCCGTAGGCCGCTCAGACGTGGAAAGCACTTCTCTCAGCACTTGACATGTCGCAGCACCCCTCAAAAGGTGCAAGCGCCAAGCCACACTGCAGCCAAATCCACCTATCCCAGCTGGTTTCGCAAACACCCCAATCTACACATGGCTGCGGAGATGGCTCGGAGCCCAGCTGCACCAGGCCTGCTTTTTACAGCAGCTTCTGTGAAAGGATTCTCTGTAGCTTCAGAGGTGATTTGCTGCACCTGCTGAGCATTTGGGCGCAACAAAACAGGTTGCAAGAACCTACAGGTCGCACGCAGGTGGTCAGTACTCTTGTTGACAGGACATCAATGAGGGCTCAGCAATTAGGAGCAGAAGTCACACGAAAGCTCCAGCAAGCTTGTGACAATGTAGCTGTTCAAACAGAAGTGTCTCAGGGTGCCTTGCAAGTAAGTGCTCTTGAGCGTCTTGTATCCTGACCAGGTTGCAGACAAGACAAACATTGAAAACCCCACCTCATCTCACAACAAGATATGCTCAATTTCTTGGTACAAGATTGATTGCTAGCATTCGCCTCTCAGCGTCATCTGTGTTTCACTGCTGATCGGTCTGCAGGAGTGGAAGAGCCTCATGACTGGCATTCTGTCAGAGGAGGCAAGCAAGATTCAGGCAGAGCTTGATCACGCATCAAGGACTATTTCATCATGGCAGCAGCAGCAATCAGCAGGTGCAGACATGTCTCAAGCTAATTCTTGCCTGTGCCGGTATAGGCTTGCTGCCAACTACATTACGGGTGGTACTGAGCTTGCAGGTGCTGCAGAGTCTGATGCCCAATTTCAGGGCAAAAGTGACCAGCACACTGACCTCAAAGCCCACCCGTTGAGCTTGCCACAATTTGAGATGCCACAGCTGGAATCTGGATGGCTGGTTGAAGCAGTGCAGCGGCGCTTCCCAAACATAGGTCAGACTTGTTCTTGATTCATTGCATCACTAATCCTTTGTCATAGCACATTGGACGTCCAATCGTGCTTTGCGCTCGTTCCCTGGTCATATCGTGAGCAGACGACTGAACTCATATCAGAGCTGCTGGCACGGCACAGCTCCCACCACAGCAAAGATGCTTGGTTGGTGGATTTTACAGGTGCACCTAGTGCATGGCCAACGTCGTTTTCAATAGCGGCCAGCTCTGACAGCATGTCAGTCTCTGACGATGAAGAATCAAGGACCCCTTCCAGCCCCACCAGCTTGGCCGCTCAATTCATGACCCAGGCCAGGCAGTTCACCAACCAGCTTGCAAAGAGTTCCGCTGGTGAATCAGCCACCCTGCACAGACGGGAGCCTCACGCTGCCTCCAGTGGGAACCACTTGGGCTCAATCTTCAGGACCAAAGCTCGGCAGCTGACAGGTCAAAGCTTTGATGTGTCCAACTTCAGCCCTGTCAGCACTGCTGAGTGTAGCACATTCAAGCTGGGGGAAGGAGGTAAGACTGGTAATGATGGGCATCATGCTTCTATTGCATACCATACTCATGCCCATGAGTTTGAATTGCAGCTGCCTAGGCATGAGCCTGCCACCATGTGTTTTTTGTATATCTTTCAGCCAATTTACCAGGCTCTTTACACCAGTTCATGAATGTTGGCCTTGCCATCCTGCTTTTCATCCAACCTTCAGAAACTCATGTTGGCGGTGTGTTTGCGGTGTGTTTGGGGCAACGTGCAACAACATTGTGCATCGCAAGATCTCACCATTTAGTCTTTTATCTCAGATTTGAAGTCCTGTGCTGTCTCATAGCTCACTGGCGCACTTGCAGGCAAGCCATCAGGCAAGAAGCTCCTACAGCCAGCTCAGGTCAATGCTGTCCTACCTGCCCCAGAGCGGCCATCCCCCGCACCTCCTGTACATCCTCCACCAGATGCTGGCCATCACCAGTCAGCTGCTGAGACAGCTTCTACCATCCTGGCGCCCAGCAAGCACCAGCCAGCCACACTGGCTTCAACTGTCAAGGCAGCTCCCACAGCATTGCTGCCTGTCAAGGATGGAGCAGCAGTGCAGCCAGCTGCCTTTGGACCTGCCAAGGAAGCTCGCAATGTAATAAAGCCAGCCAGGAACCAGTCAGCTCAGTTAGCAACCCCACTGCTTGTCAGCGTGTCTGAGCCAAGTCAAGTGGTTGTTAAGAACAAGCAGGCAGCAGCTGCCCCTGTCAAGGTAGACATGGCTGGCTCACCTGCCGCTACCACATCAGCTTCATCATCCCCACACCACACAGGCCATGCTGCTAGGAAGGAGTATATGTCTTCTTCACCTCCTGGTCCCTCTTCTTCTTCTGCAGTCAGGTCACCAGCTGCACATTCTTCTGGGGCATCAACAACAGAGCCAGACTCATCGGTGTCAACAGCACCTTCCAAGGGACCCTCCACTGTTGCTGCTCACTTCTCTCCGCCTTCCAACACTCCCATACTCCCCAGCACGGCTTCCCCAGTCCCCAACAAGGCTTCTGCTGTCCGCACTGGTACACCTGTCCCGATCAACCCTTCTTCTCTACCTTCCCAAACATCTGCACCTGGCTCTTCTCCCTCTTCTGCACCATCCGTGCCATCTCCTTCCTCCAGACTTCAGTCTGCTTCCTCTCTCGCAGCTCCCATATCATCATCTTCAGCATCCCTACCCTCCTCATCTGTACCTTATACTGCAGCTCCCGCACAGCCTGCCAGGCCTGCTCCAACTGCTACTCAATCTTCTCCCGCTGACCACAAGGCAACACCCTCGGAAGCAGGCAAAGCAGTTTCAGTCACTGCTCATATGGATGGGCAGCGCCACACAGCTGTTGGGACTGCCTCCCCTGCACAGCAGCCCCCATCAGAGTCAAATGAGCTGTGTCCTTCTCCCCCTGATGCATTGCCTGCACCACTGCACTTGGCTGACACCAGCAGTCAGACGCCTCAGCTCACTGGGAAGCAAGCTGACCAGGATAGGGGCAAGACTGCAGCAAAATCTGTCAAAGTCATCAGGTGTGCTGCTATTGACTCACGCTTCCTGTCATACACACTTGATGCTCACTTCACACAGCCTGCATGCTGTGCAAGTCCCCTTCAATTCTTCTCAAGCAGTTTAGGCTTTGAAGCATTTTAGGGCTGATGCTATGAGATGTGCCTTCAGCAGTCAGCTCAAATTTGCTCAGTGCAGCAGTTTGCCAGCAGTCAGGCACGTTATGCCTCTTCTCTGTGTTGTCCATGACACCTTCTGCATGATGCTGTGTTGTTCTAGGTAGAATGCGTGTGGAGCAAGGTATCCATTTAGCAGGCACAGCATTAAAGCTTGTGTTTAACGCAGTCACTAATTCATTCTCATCGGCAGTGATGTACTGTGTTGTAGGCCAGAGCCCACGCCGAACTGGAGAACCCCTAGGCCCCTCACGCCTCCTCCCACCCCTGTACAGCAAGGCCACCCCCTGTCTGCATTCCCAACTGCTGTTGACCTGAACAGCACAGTGGCAGATAACTCTTCTGCTGCTGATTGTGTTGCTGAGAGGCCTGACAAGGCGCTGAATGTTGAGGTGGACAGTCAGCGTGAGAATGAGCCATTGAGGTACAGACACTCCTCCAGCCGCCCGTGTAGCTACAGCAATATGAATGTATGGGCATCAGAAACAACTCAGGATACAGTTCCTTATCCTTGCGCTTCTAGCATCTAGTGGCTTTTATTTCTCTAACAGTCATGAGCGACGTTGTGTGGTATGCTGTCATCTTTGCTGTCCGGTCTGACGGAGTCATGGCGTCTTGCAGCACTTGGACGGTGCAAACTTGTTGTGTTTGACATGACAGCCATGAGTAAATGCAGAGCCGCCCTGAACATCCTGCAGAAAAGTCAGACAAGCACAACCACCTGTACATCTGCAATGCAGGTCACAGACCAACAGCGTTGGCTCAGCAACGCCCAGCAGACTTGCTGGCACTGATGCCAGACATGTTGCTATTGGCAGCAACAGTCCCAGCAGAGACAGTGAAGGGGATGCAAGTCCCTTTGGCAATAGCAAGCAGCCAAGCAGCACAGCTGCAACAGCTGCAGTGAGTGACAATAGCACGATGGTGATTGACAGCATTCCTTGGGGTCCCAGCGGGGCTGCCACAGCCAAGGGCAGAACAGTTCCCACTCAAAGCAGTGGTGGTGGCGGCTCCAGCACTGGCGGCTCAACTGGAGGCGGCGGGGGCCGCAGTGACAGGCCATCAGGTGACAGCGGTGATGAAGAGGGCAAAGACAGGGGCATGTCAGCTTGGCAGCAGTGGTGGGTCAGACTGCTAGTAGCTGGTGGTGGAGTTAGTTCGGTGTTTTTGCTGAGTAGCAGAGTCAGAGAGGCGCTCCAGAATGCTGTGGCATCTATCAAGGCTAAGTTCACCCCTGGTATGTACTGGCTTGTGAATGGACGTTCCTGCATGCAAGGAAGGTCGCTGGAGGGCCATGCTTTATCACACGCGCCTGTGCATTCAATTTGAGCCGCATATCAGGTTGTTGCCTCGTCTTGTGTCTTTGTTTTTTTTGTGTATGTGGATCACACGGTGTGCTTGCACAAAGATATTGCACCTTGATTTGGTTGCAACAAAATTGGTATCTGATAAGGTGGCTATAGTAGTGCTGACTGACATCTGTCAAACTGTAGTGGAGGAACAGCGTGCTGTGGTTGATGAACTTGAGTCTGAAAGCGTTGATGAGCCCAAGGGCATTGAGACCAACATCGTAGTCAAAGAGGTACCATACACATTCTGTGCCTTGATGTCCTGAGGCAGATGCAAAGTCGAAGTACCCACTGTTGCAGCGTCTCGTGACTTGTATGAGCTGTGCATTTCCTAGTCCCACTGTTGTAGCAAGATCTGTGTATGGGATGCTCAGTTGTCTGACTGCTGCAGGGTGACACAGCTTGGAGCATTGCTGAAGAATATACTGGCAGTGGTACTTCATGGCCAGAAGTGGTGGCAAGCAACTCCAATATGAATACAGCAAAGCCACTTGCTGGTACCACATTGCGTGTCAGAGTGCGCATGTGACTTTGCTGCATGCCAGTAGTTGTATGAGCATGCACCTTATACAGTCCGTATGTAATGCTAGCATGTGCATGGGCTGTGTCAGTCAGAGTAACAAATAATGAGCTGCAACACTGAGCAATATCATTGGATATGTTTCCACTATACATACATAATCACACTTATTGTTGTGCTTGACGTTTGTAAGCAGAGATGAACCATGAGATGTGGTGTTTATAACAGTTCAACAGTACGCTCAACAGTGTTGCATACAAGCTGCAGTGTTCGAGGAGAAACAGAGCCAGGCGATCATGACCTCTGACAGGCAAAACGTTCCATTCAGTAGCATGACGCGGTGATTATGCAGCAGAACAAATTTCAAAAACGTAGAAGCACCAGCAAAGTCGACAAAGTAAGGCTATACAGCAGTACTCAGTTATGAGTGATGAAGTCTTCTTCACTACAGAAATATATGGAAAGCTTGATTTGGCAAGACAACTGATGGTGGACTCAGCAAAAGCAGAGCTCCCAAGCTTTGCGTCAGGTCACCTGCTCAGGCGCCTTGCCAAACACTTGAGCAGTATCTGAGAAATTGTCAGGATGGATGAAGTGTGTGAAATAAAACTGGGTCATCTTGAGGAGGTTCATTCAGTGTATCCAGATCATTGCCAAGGACTGACCCTTGAAGATGGCCTTCGTGACGCGGCTCAGATGCACTGGAAACAGGATCTCGAAGGTGATGCATGCCTTGCAGCTGGAGCTGAGGCATCTGCATGTGCCCCCAACCTGTAAATGAGCTACTTTGGCTGTAGTGTGACTGTCCAATGCTGCCATAGCCAAGCTGTGGACCTGACTGAGTCCTCATGGGGGAGTTGACCCGCAGGCGTGTCAAGTAAGACTGAGCTAGCGTCTGTGGCGGCTGAGGCTGTTGCACAGTCTGTTGCGCACACCCAGCCTGCAGCAGTGCTGAAAGCTCATCCAGGTTCATTGCCACCTGCTCATTGGGTTCAAAAGCAGATACCTGCCCAAGCCTTGCAAGAGTGCCAAGCTGTCGTGCATGAGGCTCCGTCCAATCCAGGTTCCGTAAAGGCTGCAGGCTTGGAGGCCATGGTCCAGGTGGTAGTAAGCTGCTGCCGGTATGGTCGGTACCTCCAATGCGAATTGTGCCCGCCGACTGCAGATGCCTCAAGTAGTGCTGCTCCAGTTGACCCATGTGATGCATTCCCTGGTTGCGCTGTTGGTCCCCATGACCAAACACGCTAGATCGTTGTTGATCGCCTTGAGCCAACTGGAACAAGCTTGGTGGTTGGAGGGCTTGAGAAAACCCCGCCCCCCCACCAAAGGTGGGAGGGGCTGAATTGTGCGGCAGCAGATGTACAAGGCCTTCCTGCTGGGTGTGGTGACCCCCATGATCCACAGCACCCCAAACATGCCTCAACAATGGCCCTGGAGGAACGGCATGGGTGAGCAGCGAGCTGGTGGGAGCACTGTGCACAGGCGGCAAGTACTGCTGCTGTAGGCTGTCGCCAAAGGCTTGGGCGCTGCCCTGCATTGGGGGCAGATCAACATCCAGGCCCAAGCTGAATGCTGACCTGCACAGTACATACAGCAACATCAGCATCAGGTTGGTAATATTGTTGCATCTAGATATTTGAATAGACGCCAATAAAACAGTGACTGGAAAAACAAAGCTCTTGTCTGCAAGTGGTAGGAATGCAAGCTGTATGCATACGAGACACCAGTTTGTTTCCAAGAAAAAGGTAAGCTGGGGTGACACAAGGCATGCTAGTCGCATGTGTGTCAGCCTTGCAAAGAGTCATGATGCTGTCCTGATGACCTGTTACTGGACAACCAAAGTGCGTGTCATCAACGCCGTGTGTATGAAGCAGACACTTGTTATCTATCTCTGCACCAGCTGACGACTCACCTTTCCAACTCAGTAGCGCCTCTGCTGGAGTAAGGTATGTTGAAGGGCAGATCCAGGCTTGCAACTGCTGCTGCAGGGCTGCCCTGGACTGCCCTTGCCATTCCAGACTGGCCAACCTCAAAAGGGCTCTGAAGCTGCCCTGCCCCATGCCTCGCATTTGGATTCCCACCCTGAGGAAGCACAAGCCTGTCACTAGGGGCTGATGGAGAGAGACCCATGAGATAGGCCCTGCGTCCACAGAGGACCCTGCACCTAGCCCATCTGCCACAGCAGCAGACCCTAGATCTGCACTGCTGGTTAGAATCGCCAGATTCTTTGGAGGGGCCGCATCCTGGCAAATGGAAGAATCCACGGGGAGCAACTGAGGGCTCAAAGATAAGTAATAATAATAATAATGACAATAATAAATAATAGTAATAATAAGTCTAACGCTTTCCGGCTCATGATGAGCTAGGTACGAGCAGGACAAGTCTTGTCTCTCCAGAGCAGCCTGTCTTGTGCATCCCTTCAAGGCCTACTAAGATGCTCAAGGATAAACAATCCATAAACAGAAGGGTTGTTCTGTTTACCCTGGCTGATCTTGGCCTCCTGAATAGCTCTGGCCGCACATCTTCTTCTTCTCCTCTTGACAACTCTTCCTGCTCTACTGGGGAATTGTCATCACTGGAATCTGAATCTAGGCTGAACTGCTGCTGAGCCTTGCGTCTGGGAGGTTGCCGGCGCTGTGGCTGGCTTATCTCCTGTGTAAAGCATAACATGTTGCTCTGGGATGCTGCAATCAACAGCAAACACCCTGGAAGCACTGCATCAAGTTTGCCCTTCAAAACTATCCAAATGTCATAGCCAACGCAAAGGATGCTTTGCAACATTTTGGGTGAGGCATGTGCATGCATGACATTTTACAGCATGAAGATCGCAGCAGAGTGCAGCCTGTCATCATGTCTTCATGCAAAATGGAGAGCGCGTTTGCACTGACTGCCTGCTGCACATAGCCCATACTAAAGCAGGACATATGTCGGACAAGGTTCAATTTCATGTCCAAAACATGCCGTGCCATGCCTTACCTTTGCTGCGAGAGCTGCACTAGAAATGGTTCTCACCTGTGGAGCTGTTGGACTGCTGGTGGTCGCTCCAGAAGGTTGGCCTGAAAGTAGAGGCCGCTTTCTCTTCTTCTTCTGGTCCTTGGGCATGACCTGCCGCTCATAGTTGAAGCGCCTGCAAACATAAATATTGCCTCCTAAGAACAGCAAGATGCAACACACTAGACAAGAAGGTCCAGACTATCACGGCCAAGTGCCTCAAACAGCTGTCAGCTTGCAGCATGACAGGGCAAACACATGCAGCCATGAGGGCAATGGATGCCCATGTCATAGTTGCAAAGGTTGGCGTGAACTTGTCCAGTCTTATTCTTCTTTTTCCACATCAGCACACAGTGTTGCTGGTATGCTGCCTGCCAAGGAGGACCTCACAGAGGGCGCTATCCAGGGCTATACGCACCTAACCCTACAGGAAGACACATATTTGATGCGTGCATGCACGCATGGATGATGAGTGAGTGAGTGAGTGAGTGAGTGAGTGAGTGAGTGAGTGAGTGAGTGAGTGAGTGAGTGAGTGAGTGAGTGAGGAAAAGCAAGAAAGAATGAACAAACGGCTGCAACCATGGCAGCTTGCCAGGTAGCATTGGGCACAACTGATGCTTTCAGACAGATGGGCAGAGAGTTGACCAAGCACGGCTAGAGTCCAACAAAGGCTGTCGATGAACTTCAAGGAGCACAGGACCCAGTTGAGAAGCAAGTTATTAAGCTGCTGTGTTATAGTCAGCTTTGACAACAACCGAAGGATCCTGTCATAAGCATTCAAGCGGCGCCACATGTTGCAGGATACAGCTCTGTCAAGTCATCACATACAACGTGTAACACATTGCAGTCATAGGCAGAGCTGCTGAAGACAGCTGCTGCAACAAGTGGGTTGCAGTGCTACACTGATGCATTGCATCAAGTTGCATACCGCATTTCCTGCAGCCAGTGCCAGGGCCTGCACTTTTTGGTGGGGCCACCCTCTCCCGCCCTTGAACCCCCATCATCTGAGTCATCAGGTGCATCCCTGAGATCAAGGTCCAGTTCCTCACGCAGGCTTGCCAGCAGCTCATCACTAGGCTTCACCCAATCATGATCACCTGTCAGTACATCAATCATGACGTCTTACATAAAGAGCAGAACATTGTAGCACGACCACCACTTGTATAACACGTGAGGCTGAGGAGTCTGCAGGCATCATGATGTGACATACCTGATAATTACTGCGGCTATGCTCATGCATAAGGCTCCCATGAATGCAGCACCTGCGCTCTAGGATGCAATGCTGGTGAATGTATGAACATTTAGCATGTGTGAACAATCATGGATGAGAGCCAAGCTGCAGCCTGAGCAGATACATGTCAGTCTGGCATGATGATGCATGTCAAATGCATGAACTGTGTTTGCTTGCCTCAGCACAGTCCTTGAGGTGATGCACTCTGCAACTGAACCCAAGATGCTTTGCCATACACATAAGACTTTTTGAAAGTTCACATATGACAATCACATGGCTTGCATATTGGAGTCTGACCTGCACTTGGTGGCTCATCTGTTTCCTGCAGCTCAGAGGGCACCACTGATGCAGCAGGACCAAAGCGTGAGGGCCCAAGGCGACTGGACCTGCGAGCTGATGGTGTTCCCAAAGGAGATTCAGGCACATCACTGTGCGAAGCAGGACCCCCAGACAATTGAAGACTAGACAGGGTCCCTGAAGCTAGGTGTGATGCTGCCTCAGAGCCTAGGGCTGCTAGAGACTGCCTTTGCTCTGAACCCATACTCCCTGCTGCTGCGGCAAATGGGCCAGACTCTTCTGAGAACTGCTGCTCAATCTCAGATTCAGCAGCTCCAAAAGGCTGAGTGCCTCCGGGCTGAGCTTGAGTCTGAGATGGGCTGAGACCAAGACAGTGCAAGTCTACAGCTGCTCTCACATTCCCACGCTTGTTCATCTTGTGCATATACAAGATGTAGCGCTTGGTGCAGGCTCGATGGGTCAGGTCCAACAGCTGACTCCTTTCAGTGATTGCCTATGCAGCACAAGAAGTATGCTGGGGGCTGTTCTGAAGAACTTTGTCTGCATGAACATACTATGATACCTTGTGGTTGCAGCATGCAGTAGCAGCAGCAGTGCATCAGAATGGTGTGCTGATAACAGCAACTCTGAGACATGACAAACAAACAAAAACGCAAAGAATATCTTCCCAGTAACTTGCGTGTGTGCATCACACACAAGCAGACAGATCAATAGTTGATTCACCAGTGTGCAATGCAGCACCACTATCTGACAAAGAATGCTATATGCAATGCTGACAGAAGCAGCTGATGCAAGCAGGCCTACCAAGAAAGCATCAGTGCTGATGAAGTTCCAGAACTTGTTAGCCTGAGACAGGTATGTCTGGTCGCGCTTTGTCAGTGGCCACTTGGCAGGCTCATACATGCTGATGTGGGCATCCAGCTCTGGCGGGCCTATTGGTTGCTTTGCAGCAGTCTTTGCCATAATCAGGGCAATGTTCCGGGGGGGACGCAAAGCGTTGCCTGCAGAGCAGAATGCCATTTCAGGCGCTGACATTGATCAAAACTCATTGCTGCTTTGCAACACTCTCCAGACACTGTACAGAGACGGATACAACATCTGCAGCATAAACCACAACAAAGGAACAAGAACAGGCTATCACATAGACGTATTGTGGGTTGTCTCACTACCTGAGCTTGCCAGCTGCCCTGAAGGAGCATCTGTCAGCCTGCTTCGACAAGACCAGCATGTTTTTTCTGCGTTACTTCCACACTGTCCTGCAATCAACCCAACAAAATGACTTTGACCAGTGTACCTTTTCACGAGGTCAGCCATATATACGATAGTCAGACTCAAGTACTGCAGGTATCGGAACAAGCCTGACCAATGTAAACGGACGCGCATGGCATTCCTGATGCTCACCTAGCTTTGCAACCATACACTGCAAACATCGCTGGAATCTAACGGGACTAGAGTGCCAAGTGTACAACGCCTTGTTCTGCAGCATCCACTTGAACTCGGCCGGGCTGAAGCCAATAGTCAACCTGGCGTGCAAGGTCTCACTGTCTGTTCTCGTCAATGTGGCTATAGCAGCATAGATGTTTCGCCATTGCAGCTGTATGCTTTTCTTCGTAGGGGCTGGCTCTGCCGTGTTGACAGCCAGCTGCAGAAGCGCAACGGCCTGCCCCCGGCTGTACTCATGATTGCCTACATATGCTATGAATTCTTCCAGCCTCTTATCCAACTCGCTGTCGGAGGTGCTTGCAGACTCTGCCGGTGCCCTGAGCGCCGTTCGTGCAGCATGCTGCTGCTCGGCCATGCAGCAGCTAACCCCTAACAAACACGATGGCGGCTGGCCCTTTTTCGACGGTGGGTGACCATGGCCTGATCATGGGGCAGTTCAAGGCGTATGAGGATTCAGCCTTGGAGACTTTCGTCTTATGTGCAAACAACAGCTTTGGAGCTTACAGCTTTGCGAGCTTGAAATCGACCTACTTCGTCTCATAAACTTATGACGGCCAAGCTGACGGCGTATGAACACGTCAATATAGCGTGAAGATGCAATCATGACTCAACAACTATACCAACCCATCCAACAAAATATGCTCTTGAGCAACGTGCACTCCTTGCAGCCTCTCAAATGCTGCCATGTGTCTCGCACTATTACGTGGGCATCCGGAATTCAAGTCTACTCCACTAAATGTTACATAACATCAACAGTTCGTCATCGCTCGTAACCGAAGCGTACAGCAAGGCAAGGGCAATGCTCGTAAAATATCACTAGCTCGCAGATAATCGACAAGATAAAGCCGATTTCTATGCCCGTCAGAGAGTCACCTCCCTCCCGTTTTGTTGCTCTGGCCTTTGACAGTCTTCTAGGTCGCCATGGGGAAACGGCAATGAGTTATAAACGACTGATTGTCAGATCTGTTCATCACAGTTCACATACCAAAAGAGCGTCATAATCATTGCCTGCAGAGCCATGCATCATCAGACCTGCATCTGACACCTAGGCCTTCACACGAGTTGAACATGCACAGCAAATGACGGCACCCCTCTGACCAGCCCAAACAAACAGCACTGTTATGTCTGCCTGCCACGATGGGATCAGCTAACACAGCAGCAGACCCAAGCAGATGCATATGCATGGCAAATGACATGTCGACACCATCTTACTGCATGGTAGTACATAGCTAGCAGACAATGGCATCAAGATGGGGATCAGAAGCGCCAGATGCACAGTCATCTTAAAAGCCCATTACTGACAGTGTTGACTAAACAAGCTGCAGCTGCCCAGATCATGCAATGCCATTGGAACATCAGCTGGCTATTTGCTCCACATAACATCAACTTCGCAGACATAAAGAATCACATGTGCGCAATTGTCACCGCAAATCGATCATGATGAGTGTGAGAGCTTGCTTAGCCACCCCACTGTCGCAAGTTGAGATTCAAGGCACATGCATGCAAATTGGTTGAGCTACAAGGCAGAAGAGCCTGTAAGCATGCTTCTGTCACATGTGGGCACCATGTGAATCAGACGGGTGCTGAAAGGCTACGAGGCGGACGATGATTGCCTAGCCTAGCCTGAGGCTACCAGGAGTCGCACTGCGGCAGCCCTTTGCTGAAAAGGGTATGCCTCACAAGCACCAGCTGCTGCCATACTACTTGCATGTCTAGCAGGCAAGTAGAACAGACGCCCTCAACTTTTCGTACAGGAGGCATGTGCCCATGCATGGGCACTCAGTCAGTGTGGCTTGGCAGTGTACAGTTAAAGGCTTCAATACAGCTGGCCAATGCCACAACCCCGGGGTTGACACCCCATGGGCACAGCCAACACATCTGCCACAGATTTCCTCGGGCTTTGATGTATAGCGCTATCGATATCTAGCTGCAGCCCATCCATAGCTAGGGTCTGGCTGCATTCCTACCAGACAGGACCAGGAACAAGAATGGCATGCATCATCATCATAAGCTGAGTGCTTGCATGCTTCAGCACATGGGTGATCATCAAGTGAGCCATGGGAGCATATAATGCAGCTTGCTGTATAGTAAGGATAACCAGCTACAGGGTCGCCTCTCTGATAAAACACCTTCAGCAACTCTGTGGAGGTCATTCGAATGAGATGGACACCAAGCTACTTGTTGACAGCTAGTGAAGCACCTCAGGGATGCAAGATGTACACAGGCCAGACAGTCTGCTAGCCTGCCAGGCTGTGAGGCAAGATGATACGTATCGTCTGTGTCCAGTTCAGCCATCAGGATGCAGCTGCAGCTGGCTGATTAGCAAGACCAGTTGTGTTTGCATGTGTAGTAAGTAATTGCGTACAAGCCTGACTGCTGTAGCACCATAACTGCTGCTGTCAAACCAACAACACTAGTGTAATACTGATAAGAGTATCTTATGAGCTCATTTCAGGGCACAAAGACAAAGATCAACAGTAGGTGCATATGCAAGCAAATGTATCGCAGCGCCTCCTCACAATGCATGCACAGCTGTATATGCATTCGGTATGCTGCCTGGGAAGAGGCAAGCGAGGCAGCAACGAGAGATTTCCCACTTGCATAGGAGAAGGAGAGTTTTACTGAGTAGCAATCAGGCTGTCCAGCAGGACTTACTCAGAGTGATTTCAATCATTGCATACCTATGGGCCACCATCTACACCCCTATCTGACATAGCAACAAAGTAGCACATGGCTGCCAGAAAACTTAAGTTGCAGCACCTTGTGCAAATTACTACCTGGGGTCGTGTGAGACAACCCTGCAACATGAGCATTCACATTGCAATCAGCAACTAAACAGTACCTTAACAATTGCGACTGAAAGCTGCACAGCAGGTGTGGCACATCTGATCTTGAGTGCTCCGCTTGTGTGATTATGCATATTCAGCTGGTCAGCAATTGCGCTACATGCACACCCAGGTGCAGCAGAAGTCAGCATTACACAAACTAGGCCACAAACCCCAGGTTGCAGGAACAAGACAAAGCTTTTGAGACCACAGCAGCAGAGGTCTATCACAGCATTAACACAGTGAATGTAAAGTTGTCTGCATCATGGCCAGGACCATCAGTCAAGTCAGACAGGCTGCATTGGAGAGACAAGACTTGTCCTGCACGTACCTAGCTCATCATGAGCCGGAAAGCGTTTAATTTATTATTTTCATCAGTCAAGTCGTCCAGCATCACAGACTCACAATGACTGAGGCTGCGGCAACATCAAGCTTGTTTCACTTCCGAAGTGAGAGAGTGTGGCTTTCAGATACGACACTCAGAGATACAACTTCTGCTCTGCAAGCATGTGCATTGATTCTCAGCAGCGCCTGTCCTTATTAGCCAGTCATTCAGCCCATTTGTGTGATGGCAGGTCTGACTGAAAATGCCATGGTCACATATTGGATTTTGCTGCAGTAAGGCCAAGGGTCATGTGGTGCATTTGCAGGTGCAATGTTGTCGAGTGGACACTTTGTAGAAAAGGGTACGGCTGTTGTCCCAAATGTTGCAGACTTCGGGTGCAGGCTTGCTGCAGCTGGCCATAAGCTGTTGATTGTGTCTGTGTCTGGCTACAGCACTACCTAGTGATGCAGCCATAAGTTGCTACATGACTGTAGCGCTAGCAAGGCTTTCAAACCGGCAATCAACTGAGTCCTGCATTATAGTGCAAAAGCATGCAGTCTAAAAGCATGCACTCCCGAGCTTGAGCTTGCAATGAACACCTTGGATGCTCAAGGATGCTATAGCTACAGCTAAATCTAACCTCCTGTACATTGCTTCCGTGCTGCCGCTGCAGGAGCTGCATCGCTGAAAGGCATGGACTTCTCTTGTCTGTCAGCTATACTGGCATGGCAGTAAGTACAATTTGGTTAATGGATGAGATCGCACTGAAACTGTTAGAACAGGGCCTTAGGGGAGCCTACAAGTAAGGGTTTTGACCTGCTTTTGAAATCAGGACGTTTGCTGATCTGCAGATCCAGACAGATGCCACACCTGTGCATTAGATGTACACGCATTCTCATTGCAGGTGGTCACATAATGCAAGCCAAGTTGTGTGCAAGACGCGCAGCAGTGACCTTTCGTGACTACCAAGACTGAATTTTTACAGCTCAAACGGTGAGGTGTCTGCAGCTCATGCAGCAAGTGTCAAATTTGAAGGCAAGATACTGCAGGTCTTCACGCTCTTTTGACCTCATTGACGGTGCCCTGCAGAAGATCACAGCTTTGCTCAGGCAAGATGTTAGTCAATATGACTTCTGAGCGTGTTATTGCTGCTCACCTTTGCTGAGCCCTTAGCCTCCTTGTAGGTTCCCTTGATGGACCCCTTTGTGTCACGGATGGCGCTCTCTACGGAAGAGCCCTGAAATACCTTGTACAGGACTATGCCACCAATGATGGCGCACAGCACGAATGCCAGCTGCAACGAGACAAGCCAAATTGCTTACTCATGCAGACAAACTCATGCAAACCAGCATGGGTTTCAGCCGGTAGCAGTGCGGTAGCCTAGCCTTGCGTTCAGCCCAGGTCAACGTCAAGGAAACAATATGACACCCTCAACAATACCTGGAATAGGGCGCCAATCATGCTTTCAGAAGCCTTTATGCAAGGTTGAAAGAAGCAGTGAGGTATTGAAAGCTGGCAACCGAGGTCTCCAAGAAGTAGAGAAGCAAACAGGCTTCTTACCTGGGCGCCGAGCTGACGTTTGCAAATTTGCGACAGGAGGCATGGGGATTGAGCCAATCCCCGCGCATCGAGTGACAACCAAGAGAGAGTAACTGAAACTCGGTCTCTTTTGCACAGGTGAGCAACTCGTTTTATCCGCGTCAGGCAGACTGTGCGAGAGCTTGTCCTTTTTTTGTTGACTTGTGCAGCCAGCTCTACATATTCTCGGCAACCGGACCCGAGCAGAGCCTCAAAATGACCTCCGACCTTTTGCAACATATGCGCTGCGTGTACCAGGCTCGATTGCTTGCAAGCGCTTCCTGTGACCTCGAGGTCAGCACAGTACCATCGGATCTGCTGGAAAGGCTCGATCACATTCGTCAGACAGGTACGTGAGATGCCGCAGCTTAGGGTTCTCGGGGTCACGCACTTCCCTTCTTGCGCGCACATCACGATGACGTACAGCCTTGATGGACTGCATGTAATTGGTGTGGTCACTCCTGCCCCTGTTCCCTGTGGACATGTGCTAATAAACGGATGAGATGACGGATGTCATGAACACCGTGCAGGGCAGACTCACAACCTGACTCACCAAGCAGCCCAGGTGACGAAACTGGTGATAGAGGTATGCCTTGACCCTGCAATCGTGCCTCCTGATCATGCTGCTGCCTCCTAGTGCAAGCCACAGCAGTCTCAGCACAATTTATTGTTGGTGCAATCTCGTGCTGCAGACTCTACTCCCACAAGCACCAGGATGTCAAGATAGCAAGCAGGCCAAACGCGTTCTGCTGGATCAAGTGAAGCAGGCTGTGTATGCAGCACAGCCGGCAGATGTGTCCTTGATGGACTTGCTGTACAGTGTCTCACTTGAGCAGGTATACACCTTGGGACACCTATTTTGGAATGCAGCACACGTTATGTCAACTCCACCTGTTGATTTGGCATGCTATTCATTTTGTTGATAAGCTGCAACTAGCTGAGACAGCCATTTTTGCACCTCTTTCAACCCCAGCTAGCCTAAATGTCTTAGAAAATATACCCTGGCCATGATGTTGCGTACATAGGCAACAAACGCTCCACAATCTCTGGTTTACATAGCTCAGCGGCATTTGCCATGCTGATGATGCAAGCCTCAATGGCTGCATAATGTGTACCAGTGCGGAAAGTCTGACACCTGATACTTAGCTGATGTGCAGGCTGTCATGGTCAAGGCTCTGTGCACAGACATTCTCGAGCATCATCTTCTGAAGTCGAATGACTGTTTCACCATTCTTGAGGCAGCCTTGCAAGCTGGCGTTCCATCCTTGGCAGACACGGCTTTACATGTGGCATGCATGAACTTCAAGCATGTGCTCGTTTATAACAACAGCAGCTGGGCTACCTTGTCCAAAGACACTGTCTTGCTGATTCTGTGCAGCGACAACCTGCAGGTCAGCTTGACCACACGAGCAGCGTATGCAGACATGACTTATAAGGCTCCTTGCAAAGTGCAAGCATATTGTGTCAGTCAACAAACATGCAACAGTTTTGGAACAGCAAACGTTTGGGCATTGGCTGCAATACTGTAAGAAGGGTTGAGTGTAGCAGCTGAGCTGAGCCAGAGAGCTGAGGACAGTCATGCTGCCTCATGCTTGCTACTGTCAGGAATTACAAGCTTGCAATTTGACATTGGCGTTGTTGCTGTGCTGCATTGCAAGCTCAACATCAAAAGCAATAGGAGAGACAGCAAGGTTGCCATATCTTTGCCTCTTTTGGGTCTTGACAACAACTGTTGCAGTAGGTGTGCAATGTGCAGCGCAGCTGCCACACACTATTTTTTTGTTCACTGCAGGTTGCTCGTGAGCAGGAGGTCCTTGATGCTCTAGCATTGTGGGTCAAAGCTCGCCTAGATGAGCGTTGCAGCTTGTTTGCCGACATGTTTGGTGAGTTCCCACTATAAACTTGTGATAGGACATGGCAAAGCATCAAGACATCCTCACAGCCTGACACAAAGGAGATGATCATTTGTGACCGCCACACCCCAGCTGCTACAGAACGACATTGGCTGCAAGCATCTCTCAACTGCATAGTCTCTTGTTGACCCATGCTTACTGTTGCCTTGCTGATACATGTTAAATGATGCTTCAGACTCTGCAGTATGCGGTCAAACACCAGCCTATCTCATAAATGCACACTAGCATGTCAACGTATCAGTACGTCAACTGTCTTGCATGCATCCCCTACCATGCTGCCATGTACATGCTTGTCACCAGGGCCAAACATCACACAGATGCGTTGCTCTTTGCATCATAACAGGAACCTGAGTGTCCCTGTTGGATGTAAGAACTCAGCCTGTGTGCAGAGTGTTGCGCTGAGTGATGCTTGCATGCTGCAGTGCAAGCCATGCGGCTGCATGAGATGGCTTACACTGAGCTGCAGTTGGCAGATGGTCACCCCCTGGTATGCTTCACCTCACCTGCCTTCACTGTCTTCTTGTTGTACTCTGTGCATCAACGCAACGTGTTGACGCACACATGAAGCCCCCAGCTCGCCACCTGTGTTGTGAGTGTGTTGCACCGCAGAATGCCCCCAGTCCGCAAACAGAGCTCAGTTGATGGGCTTGGTGTGCAGGACGACTATGTGCAGCTTTCATTGCGTTGTCACCTATGTTGGAGTAGAACATGCATGATATCTGTGATACTAGATGCACCTGATCTTAGTTTGAGCACGCTGCATGCAGGTTTCGCAGTACTCAAAGGCTTACATGCAAGTGGCACATGCTCTGCTGGCATGGCATATTCAGAAGCCTGAAATACATCCCCACAGGGACCAGCCAAGAGCCAGGCCATCCTGGCAAACGCAGTCAGCTCACCACCAAACCACCGACACTGCTTTAGACATGGTGCAGAGCCCCACAGAGTTGCAGATTGCTGCAGATGGCAAAAGAACTTGCACGGCTGAGGGGGATGTTTCAGCAGGTCCTTTCATGCGGTCTCTGGCACCTCAGCCCTCACAAGGTTATAGCCCCAGCACTCAGCGGTTGGATGAACAGCATGATCTGTCAGGGTCAGTGCAACAGCAGGATTATCCTCAGCAGCTTAGTCATCAGAGCGGATTACATCAGCTGTTTCAACATGAGTGTCCTAGGCGGCAGAGCCAGGAGCATGAGTCTGAGGATGATGTTGAACTGAGCTGCTCACTGGATGATCAGATGGAGTCTGGGCTGGATCTAGACTGTTCAGCTATGTCACAGCTGCGCCCAGCAGTGGTCAACAGTGCAGCGTGTACAACCCATGACAAAGCACCAGAGGCTATGACAGAGATTCTAATGACCAGCGCTGACCTGCCTAGAATGCCATCACTGACTGTCAGGACTGGCCATGCACAGGAAGCAGGTGACTATGCCTCACGCTCATTGTTAGACCAGGAAATGGTCGTTTCACCATCAGCTCAGCCCGCAAAGAAGAAGCAGGCTACGCCCTCCAGCATGCGGTGTCTCAAGTTTTGATGCCTGGCGAGCAGAAGCGGTCACCTGTGCTGCCAGGAGACAAGTGCCACATTCACACGCAACTTTGTATTTTGGTGTGTAATTTTCACATGCCAATTGTCAGCTAATTAGCTTCATAAAGATTGCCTTGTGGATCCGCAGTCAATGCTCATAGCGTATGTCTCGGTTGCAGGGTTGCGCTTCTTTGTACTCAGTCTCGTGCAAAGTGCTCGCAGCTACTCTTGTGCTGTGCTGTAAGAAATGCACCAAAGTGAAGTGCAAACAGACAGTTGGGTTGAAAGTCTTTCTGCTCCGAAACCATCTCATCGAGCATTGACTGTGTTTGTGATTACACCACTGTTATTACGACATCTACGGCTCAAAAGAACACTTTGACTGCTGAGTAGACTGCAACAACAGTGCGGTATGTTGCTATGGCACTCTCAGAAGACGACACCCCATACTTACTCAATCTGGTACATGACTGCAACTACACACACAAGGTGCTGTTGCAGCAGCAGGTCAACTTGCCGACAGTTTGCGCAAAATTGATCTGTACAGGGCCAGAGCTGTCCTCCAACCGACATGAGAAGCACCCAGCTCGCGAGCCCGGATCGGTTCGGTCGAGCGCCAGTCCTATGCCGCATGAGTTAAAAGCGGCAGGCCAAAAACCGGGCATTGGTGCAGCTGCCATGTTTGCAAGCACTAATTTATATGCATGCATGTGCACTTCTCTTCGGCATCTGCTCAGTCTGACATAAGTGCGCTGACATAAGTGCGGATTGCGGTCACGAGTTCCTGTATAACGAATCATTGCACCACGGACTAATCGTATACAAACTCAGCACGGCACAGGCTTCACAGCTCGGCCGTAAGTCCACGCTCTGTGCGTCAAGGCTTGCGACTGGGGACGACAGAAAGTGCGGACTGCGGTCTACCATCTGCAGTCCTTTAGGGCTTATGGAAAGCAGACGAAGCCCACGGACACTACGGCAACTGCAGCTGCACCCACGCAAAGAATCACGTGGTCTGTTCTTGCCGAGATTTCTCGCCTGCCATCTCATGTCTTCCCAGGAAAACATCACTTCCTCAGCTTAAGGCGCGTGCAGAGAAGCTATCGGAACCGCGTCGGGGATTTTTTTATAATGAAGATCCCTTCGATACAGATCCGCACGCACAGCTGACCTGAGCTGCAAAGCACTTCGATACGGCCGTTGCCTGTCGACCGTTTGCGACCATGGCTCCCGTCGTGGGTTTGCTGCTACTCTGTGCGCTTAGCGCTGGGCTGCAGTCAACAACGGCTGCAGGCACTCGAAACCTACAACAATCAAACGGCCCGGCAAACACCTACGGCAACGCAGCTTCGGCAACCACCGCTGACTTGGTGAATGACCCGGCAGGCCGTGCGCATCTGCTGGTGAGCGCTCACTCAAGTGCTGCAGCTTGTTGACGATTGGGCTGTTCAATGCACAAGTACAAATGCATCATTACTAGCGGCCTCAAGAACGTCGAATATCGCCCTGCACCTGTCTGCATTTGCGCAACGTTGTCAACAACATGCCAACGACGTCGTGGATTTGGCACGCCACGGCCGGCCGGCAGAAGCAAGCTTTTGCGTGTACTGCAGGCTCGATTGGGCAACCCCGTAGCTTACACCGGATCGTACCCTTTGTACGTGGGACCAGGCCAGTATGACGTCGACCCGACTGTGGATCCTGCGGTGGTGTCACCCATCAACGGAGGTGAACGGACGCTGCATTGTGTCCTTTGTAACGTCCGTGGTCATGATGCAGGCTGCATGTCGTGAATGTGTCGTTTAGCCCTCACATCTTTGACTGACTGTTATGGTGTTGTGACAGGGCCTCCAGCCGCTCAAGCTGGTAGCTGGCAAGTAGTGGGCAACTCGGGAGCAGTTGCCCTTCAGGCTCTGCCTTTCACCAACGACCTTGTGCTCTTCCTGGCTAGACCCCTGAATGAGAATGGGGGCGGAGATGCTTCTTTGACCAACCTCCTGACAGTAAGTATAGCAGTAAGATCTAGCTATAGGTCAAGCATGGTAGCGCTGCCAAAGCTTGACATCACACATGACATTTATGCGCAAATCTGCCTCCCCCTCCAGGTCCTGCTGCACATCTCCATCTCTGGCATGATGCTCATACAAGTCTGCAGCCAGCTGCTTTCTTCTTAACTGCAGTACGTCAGCCTCAAGTTACCATCAGCACCCAAATCCCATGGGCCAAACCATGAACACCGTGTGTGCTGCCATGCACATATATGTGTCTGGCAGACTGTGAGATAGATGGCACATACCACATGTGACACAAGCTGTTGCGGCGTCATTTGCATGTAGGTGGATGGTGGCACACAGAGTGAGGTGGCTGCCATCTACAACACATCAAGTAACACCTTCACACCATACCATGTGCCTCAATTGGCTGAAGCTGCCGGGCATATTTTGCTACCTGACGGTCGTGGTCTCATCATTGGAGGTGTGCTTTTTGTTCCATGGTCTGCTTGTCTGACTGTACATCTGTCTGCCTATGTCCTTGCACTGCTGCTTTCCTGACTTTGCTGCCTTGCTGACGCTTTGTGTTGCTTGCTGCATCTCAATCATGCTAATGCCTGCACCTCTGTTCCTGTCTACACGAGGCTTGCCCGCAGATCCTACCTTTGCATCAGAACAGAAGCATCCCTATAGTGGTGCAAGTAGCCATTACACCTATACGTCACTGTGCGCTCTGTCGGCACCCAATATTGCTATCATGAATAAGTTGTGTTTCTGGCAGTGAATCACCCATCATCATGCCATGACCAATGCTCTCGCGTTTTGTGCTCACCATGTGCACATACAGGCAACAACATCAATCTCAATGGAGACTTCCTGCAATCTGGTGCCCAAGCAATCCGTGTGGTGGACCCAACCAACCTCAACTACACACTCATTGGTCAATTGGACAGAACTCGTGTGGGTGTCACCCTGACAACACTTGGAGATGGTAACATCCTGATCATGGGAGGCAATCAGCAGGTGACACTGCTTGCTGGTCAAATTGATATGGTGCAGTTTGTCCCCTTGGCCCCAGCTTCATGGCATGTTCCTCACTCACGCGTGACTTGTCAAAGCCACAGATTGCTGTGCTGATACTGACTGTAGTCCTGCGCTGAATTTAGAGTACAAAGCATCTTGCATTGTAGCTGTTGCTGCACTTCATGCAGGGCAACATTCACGACAATATTTAATTCCTGTGCTCACATGATGCATTCCTGACAACACCTCTGCTTGTGTCTACAGGAAGTGGGTGCATTTGCAGCTGACCCCCAACCTACTACCACAACCCACACCCCCCCCACCTGCAGTCCCAACCTGGGAGGCTCGGTTGCCGACCCCGACTATGACAACCCAAGCTTCAGCATCTTCAACCCTGGCAACTACAGCCAGAGTCCCTCCCTCACCCTGGCGCTGTTGCTGGAAGCATGGCCTGTCAACTCCTACCCTTATGTGGTTCAGCTGCCCTCAGGCTCAGTCTTTGTTGCTGCAGGTTCATCTATTGTTCTGGCCATGTATCTGTGTCTGTCTATCCATTCATGTGTTTGTGTCATATCTCTGTGCCCCTGTGCATCTGTGTGACTGGTGTGGAGTGTTTTCACTGCACTGCACTGCTCCTTTTTTGCCTTCAATTTGGCATAGAGTTTCAAGCATGTGCAGAGATTGACACCCTGCAACTGCTTTCTGCCTGCCTGCTTCTATGCCTGCCAAACTGTCTGTCTTTCTGCCCTGCTTATCGGTCGTCTGTCTGCAATTTTGTTCTGCTCACTGGGGGAATGAGGATGTGCAGGTGATATCATGGGTGCCCTATACTTCAGCGCTGATGGTGCATCAAATGACAACTCAATTGGAGACCTCCCAAATCTGCCAGTACCCATCAGCTACCCTCAGTATGGTGGCTTCACCTTGCTGCCCCTGGAGGGACCAAACTACACTGCACAGGTGCAACCCCTTGTTTCGCCCTTTCATTAGGCTCTGATGCTGCAGTGTTGAGAGCAAAGTGCATAGGTGTATCTCCTTGATGTGTGTCTGTCTCTGGCCTCTGCTGTGACACTGCTTTTTTACGAATGCACACATAGCGCTAGTTAATTTGGCCATGCTTGAAACAGGCATATGCAGGCATGCCTGCTAAGTGTTCCTGCTGAGATTCCAGGCAAGCAGTCTCACACCTCATGATCATGCGGTCCATGCACTATATGAACATGCACACTGTGTTTCCAATGAGTGCCAGCACCACCTGCAGGGTGTCAGGTTACATGTTCGAAAGAATTCAAGCTGCAAATGTCTCCATGTGCGATGCTCTACTTCATGCGTGTGCATATTACCTGACGTGTCTGTCAAGGCCCCTGCCATGCTTCAATACTGGTGCCATCTGCCACTTGTAATGAAGCTGTTGCATGATGTATGCAGGTCTTGTTTGCTGGAGGCGCAGGGGAGGCCTGCTCAGGCTCCTCCACACCAGCCAGTAACAGCTCATACCTCATCAATGTTACACCTGGCGCAGACCATAGCCTTGTCACAGAGCAAATGGCATTCCCTAGAGTGGTAAGCACCAGGTCTTCAAAGTGATTTCTTAATCACAGTGCGGCCTCTGCGTATTTGCTCTTTGCTTGAATGATGTGGCATGAAAGAATGCTCCTGGGTTATGAATGGTCACATGCTCTTCACCAGAGAGGGCCCATCAACAGCTGTGAACGATTTCAAGAAGACAGAAGATCAGAAATGTCTGTTTTCCTGTGTGTTTGCCACTGAGGCTGCGGTCTTTGCTGACAGAATTGACCTTGCTATGCAAGTACTGCTGACATAAACAAGTTGTGCTCAGTGTTCTGCTGCTTCTGATCAAGTCAGGGGGCTCAGGTCAGGTTGTTGCCTACTCATGGCCACACGCTGCCTCAGGGTAGGCAATGTTGCATTGCCTCCAGTCCACGCCCCATTGGCAATTCAACTTGATAAGTGCTGTGTTCAAGTTGTTGATGTATGCTGCAGATGGGTGAACTGACATTGCTGCCTGATGGTACTGCATTCCTCTCTAATGGTGCTCAAATTGGTATGACCCTATACCTCATTTTTCAGTAGCATATGTGCCAACGAGTCAATGTCATATCAGCAAGGCATCCATGTATGACAAGGGCTCTTGTTTTTTTTTTCTGTTTCACTGTTTTGCCTTTCAACATTCACCATACACCTGCCTTCTTGTTTTGTGCCATTCCTGCCTCTCTACTGCATGCCTTGCTGACAACTGCCTGGCGGGGCCATTTACTGAGACATGTTGAGCTGGTTTTTAATGAGCAGACCCTCTACCATCTGAAAGCATGACAAGCATGAAGATCGCCTTTCTAACTGAAGAACTGGTATGCACTGCCCGCAGGCATTGCTGGTGGAGCTGGACCCAATCACTCCCTAGCAGACTCTGGAACTACTGTGGCTGAGATCTACAACGTGTCTCAGCCCGTTGGTCAACGCTGGAGCACAGTTGCAGACAGCCAGATTCAGCGCCTCTACCATTCTGTTGCTTTCCTTACTCCAAATGCAACGGTGAGCCCCTGTTGGTGTGTTGACATGATCACCCCTGGTTCCCCTCCCTTCCACACCCCACATGCATGGGTCAACTGCATGTCTTGTCACAGCTACTGTTTGTCACCTGGGCCATGACAATGGTTGCTATTCTGCACTCAACACATTTTCTGCACTCAAAACACGATTTCAACTTGTCAATACAATCTGGATATGTAGGACAGTTTTCAGGTTTGTGAAACTTGACCGGATCCCACTCTTTGTTGTGCAGGTGCTGGTGAGTGGCAGTGAGACTACAGGAGAGCACAGAGTACAGATCTGGACACCAGGCTACCTACAGAATGGCAGTCCACGCCCAGTCATCACTTCAGCACCAGCAGTCATCACTTACGGCCAGAACTTCACAATCCAGTACTCAGGTGTCCCAAGCATTGACCGTGTCGTCCTGAACCGTGTGACTGGCTCAACAGACAGCAACCACATGGATCAGCGTCAGGTGGTTTTGACTGGGGGGTCAAGTGCTGGATCCATAGCGGCCAACTCACCACCAAACAGTAACATTGCCCCCCCAGGGCAGTACATGCTGTTTGTGCTGTCTAACGGCGTGCCTAGTGTTGCTCAGTACGTGTCTCTGCAGCTGTCACTGCCTGCTCCCGGCACTAGCTCAGCAGGCTAGCAGAAACACCAATGAAATGGAGTGCAACAGGACATGGTTGCCGTATCGTTCAGGCACTCATGATCATGCTTGGCTTCGTGCTGGTACTGCAGCACTACAGAAAGGGCATGTACAGTTTGTGCTGCATGTTGATAGGCGGACATTGTCGAGCTGAGTCGACATATTTCATGTTGCTTTAGAACAATAATTGCAGGAGTGTATTATGCAATGCGGTGGCAAGATATGTCAGTATGTTGTCGAGCATGTTGCATGCAGCTGCTGTCCTAGTTTGGTGTACATGGTCTGGTTGGAGAGTGTCTACTCTCTCAAAACTGTAATCACTTTGTCTGCTCCTTGTGCGCTCACTACAATGTTGCACTTGCAGTCCTGGCTGTACCCAGGATTTCATAAGTTGAGCATTGTCGTGCATGCATTTGTAAATGCTTTGAACTGGTACGTGTCCATGATGTTTCGAAAGGACCCAGGATTTGCATCAGCGAGCGTTACACCAGGGTCCCCGCAAACCCTATGCCATTTCGGCAACTTTGCTTTGAAGTCCAATATGCTGTTGGAAGCGCCGTGCATTCAGTCTTCGTCGGCTGCAGATTTGCACTAGTACAACCTGTCATGCGGAGGTGAGTCAATGACAGAAGAAGGTGCCCCAAGTCGCCTGCTGCAGCTGCAGCGAGCGATCGCTAAGGCGAGCACCGCCAGACTGCCGTCGGAAGGCGACTTTTATGTGAGCATTCGATTGACCTTGTATTTCTGGATTGCTGCGATCGACGTGAAACCACAGGGTTCTTTCACCCGTATATGCGAGGCGTTGCGGGCAAATCGGCTGAGGCGTTACACTTCACGCTTTGAGAGCATCTTCTTTGACTTTGCAGTATTACAACAGCTTCAAGAGCTTCAAGGAGCCGGTGCAGGGATGCCTGAAGAGCATCACATCCATACTGCAGAAGCTACCGGTGTGCCTTGCAAGCTTGTTGTGACTTCACATCTTGAAACTTTCTACAATCCCACAGCACACAGCTAGTCATATGCCGATATCATGACGTCGGTGCACAACATCAATGCTCAATGATGAAGCTTGCACACTCAGCCAAACGCACACCTATTGTACCATAGGTCTCTCTTGTATCTGTGCAAGCGTGCCTCATTGGCAGACAGCCACAGACATTCTTGCAGCTTTGTATCAACACTGCCTTCAACAGCGCTGAAGGTTGTGAGACTTAAGTCTGTCATCAGCAACTTTTGCAAACAGATATAAATGACTGTCGCAGGGAGCTAGTACCGACCTTGAGGAGGCATTTCAAGACAAAGACGATGCATTTGAGTGCGTCACAGCACTGCTGGATGACACATTGGAGCAGGCAGACGCTGCAGTTGAAACAGCAAAAAAGGCTCTCAAGCAAGGAGACAATGCAACCACCAGCCAGGTGTCGCATCAGTGCAATTACTGTCTTGCCCATACCACTTCAAGCAACAGTAATATGGTCTGTGAAAAGCAGCATACAGTGTGTTATGCACTGCATGATGGCCTGCAACAGCTGATGTCAGAGATGTTGCACAATCTCATCAGCTGCTTGTGATTACAAATGCCACAATCATCGCCACAGAGGACTTGCTGGCTGTGTACGTCCCATATTACTTGAGGCATCTGCCGGCAACTGAGCAATGCGTCTGTTGTTTTGTGTGTGACAGTGTTGTCTCTGGCAGCTTGAGTGTTGGCTGGGAGCATTCTCTGTGGCTGCTGCAGTGCTGCTGTGAGCATGTGATGGCAGAAGCATGCACCGCTGCATCTAAGAGCACAGAAGAAGATCTCTGAAATGCAAGCCATACTTTGCTGTAACCTGGATCGGCAGCCTTCTGAGAGCTTTCTCATTTACATCATCTATTCTGTAGGTCGATGGTGTTTTAGGAGCATCCACTGTTGCTGGAGAATATGCACATGCCAAGAGGCACAAGGGATGCCCAAAGGATGCTAGTAGCTTCTTTGCACAGCAGTCCGGGGCCACAGACAGACCTCAGGACAGATTCCAGGATGCTGTGGACAACAGCAACAGCCCCTTTGTGCACAACTTTGAGCATGTGCGCCACTTGGCGGTGCGACTTTGACACCAGTCATGCAATGCAATGGCATTGCTTTGACTATCGGCAGCCATGTGACAACACACAGATGCATGCAGTGCATGAGCACCTGCACCACTGTTGTCTTGGAGTGCATGTATGCACATGAGTCTTGTATATCACATTGGTTAACAACCTACCGTCTCTATATAGCTGTGTTTGTGCATGCTCTGCTGAATGAACAAGCTGTGCATGTGGTGTCTGCATGCTCTTGCATTGTTGTGCAATAGCCTCATGCCGTCATCACGTCACGTGACCTAAGGCGCAATCAGCACATCAGTATGGCCAGGAATGTCACCCAATTTGCCTTACTCACAAGGCTGTTGATTTGGCAGGGTCTGGACTATAACTTGCCCGCTCAGCAGACTGTAAAGCAGAGCAAGTTGGAAGCTCATGCACAGAAGCTGAACTCGGGGGCTCTGGCAACCCCACCCTCCCCTCAACAACCCCTGGGGCCCCTCCTGGCAGACCTGCATTACACCCCTGATCAGTTGCAATTGACCGCACCCCTAGCCCCCAGGGTGCGCCCCGCTTGTCTCTTGCCATGTGCAGAATGATCAATGTGCTGACAGAAGCATTGCAGTGACAGTGTGCTGACTTGCAGTACTGTGACCTGGCAGGAAGCTGTTGCCACTTACAAATAGCAGGATAAGTGTATGAGTATGTTTGGGCACAACTGGATTTAACGATCAGTCATGCAGTTGTGTCTTGTTTTGACCACATGTCCAATGATATAGCATGCATTCATGTCCCCTGGCTATGGGGTGGATGCAAGAGGCATTTGCACACACATACCTCTGTACTGCATGTCACATTGGAGCATGCATGTACCAGAGTTGCACTGATGGAAATTATATGGGACTGGTGTAACTCTTAGACTGAGTACACAGTGGGCATTCTGCTGACAGACCTGTCACCACATCATAAAACCATGGCACCATATTGATATATTGTGTATGTTAGTAAGCTTCATAGCCTGTGTCTGATACTCTGCTCATATACTGCTACACCTGAAAGCCTTGGTGTAGTGTTTGCTGGTGTGACAGAGGTTGCAGTACATGATACGTCACTTACAATGTCGGCAGTTAACTTGGTATTTGCCTGACTCAAGCCTTTGCCTCCAGGATATGCAGGAGACGCCTCTGACCTTTGTAGAGACCGTCCAAACCCTGCAGTCAATGGTGCAGCATTTAGCCACAGCAAAGGAGGTTGCGCTGGACTTAGAGCATCATCACTACCGCAGCTTTCAAGGCTTCACCTGCCTCATGCAGTTGTCTACCAGGCAGGACGACTTCATTGTAGACACCTTGGCCCTTAGGGCAGATCTGGGGGCTGCCCTTACCCCTATCTTTGCTGACCCCAAGGTCAGTGAATGATTTCTGTTGTTACAGGCGAGCTGTGTGTGTGATGTGGTCTGACACTCATGGCATGCATACTCAGTGTGAACATCGTACACAGTAGCCATTGCATCAGCACAAGACCTGTGAAGGCTTCTTCTCCGTCTATTGTCAAAAGCACTGCGCATTTAGAGAGTGCCAGGTCTTCATTCCAAAACGTCAGTGTGCATGTTGATGACGCAAACTCAGAAGTCTCAAATTTGACACAACCAAACATACTCTCCGTAGCTGCTTTGCCTTGTCTGCCTCCAACATCTGGCTCAGATCTTCAGCCTTGACTCTTCAGCAAGGTGCTGATGAGCGCACTCTCCCCACATTGCATACCACAGCAGCACAAGACAAGGAGCTGAGGGCGCAGGCATGATATTCCCAGCTGACAGGTGGCAGCATGTATGCAGATTGTGAAGGTGCTGCATGGTGCTGATAAGGACATCCAGTGGTTGCAGCGAGACTTTGGCCTTTACATGGCTAACATGTTTGACACTGGTCAAGCTTCTAGGGTGCTGGAGTATTCAGGACATGGGCTAGGCTACCTGCTACACCACTTTTGCCAAGTCAAGGTGAGCCTGCTGTCCTGCCCTGCTCTGCCCTGCCCTGCCCTGCCCTCCTTTGCCCTGTAAACCCCCACCCCCCAGCCCCATCACTCCCTATTGCGCGCGCGCAACAGATGTACAAGTTTAGCTGCCATCCCTTTCTGCTGATGTTCCATCCGTCTCCACTTTGCAAGGCCATCATCAGCATTGTGGTTGCTCAAGTTGCTGTCTGCCTGTGCAGAGTGACAAGAAGTATCAGCTGGCTGACTGGAGGGTGCGGCCCCTACCTGAAGAGCTGATGGTGTATGCCCGCATGGACACCCACTATCTGCTCTACATCTACGATCGCCTCAAGGTATATCATCCGGGTCCGTCTTCTTCATGACGCCACGCATATCAGGGTGCTAGCTCTCAAGCATTCTTTCATTACACCAGCCTTGCAGCTTTGTTTGCTATGTACCTACCATACATGATTGAAGGGGGTGCTAACAGTGATATTGCCCCTGCGTACAAACAGGTTGGGAGTTATGCAGGGATGCACTGTTTGTTTTAGATGGGCCAACTGTCTCTAGTCATATGATCAGAGCATTGTTACAAAGGGTGTTGGGCATGATTGCATAACGCCTTTGACCAGTCTCTGACTGGTCTTGCTGAAACAGGTGATGCTGTGCTGATGCATCACCTCTGATGACCAATGATGCAATCACTTCAAGAGTCAGTCCTGTCATTCACAACATAGCATGGGTATTCAAAGGACATTGAACTAAGTGCAGAGCAGCGTTGGTTTGAGAGCAGATCGTTTACCTCTGCCTTGTTATCATAATCCTGCAGCTAAAATAGCCCTTTCCCACTCTGCAAGCTCAAGGACCCCCCCCCACTCCCCTCAGTCATTTTTGCCCCTGGGATTGCCTATCGTCTGCTCTTGAAAGGCAAATCCAGAGATGTAGGTCTCTTTTTACTGTGCTGTGAAGGCACAGCCAACCCAACCTTGTCTTCCCTGCAGGCTGAATTGATCACTCTGGGGACAAAGGTCCCCCCAGCCTTGGCAGTTGCTTTACCCCCCAACACCCCCCCAGGGGCCCTGGGGATCACCCTGGAGCGGTCAAAGCAGCTTTGCCTTCAGATGTACGAGAAGGAGCTGTTTAGTGAGACCAGCTATGAGAACGTGATGAGCCAGTTGGCGTGCACGCCTGAGCAGCTAGCTGTCTTTGCTGGTCAGTTCCTCCCTGCTTGCCTGAACCTCACCTTCACAAGACTTCGCTCAACCTTGTCTTTTGGTTGTACTGTCAGTGCTTTGCGTTTGTTCAGCTGTGCTCGCATGTCACATCACCTGTTGCTCAGATCTGAAATACATATGCGACTGCTTTAAAAAGGAAAGACATGCTGCCAGTAACATTGAGGTAGCCAAGCGGCCCAGCTGTTGGGTATGCCTGGCCGCAGCAAAGTTTGGACACCAGGCTTCTTATGCGCTTGCAATAGCATGTGCACGTCAAGCTGCATCACCTTTTTTTGACATGAGTGTATGACAGCTTACATGCTGCCCATGGCTAATGCTGCATCTGACATTGCTGCAGGCTTGTATGCTTGGAGGGACAGGATTGCTCGTGCAGAAGATGAGAGCACAGGCTACGTTCTCTCCAGGAACCTGCTCCAGAAGCTGGCCATGCAGATGCCCACTTCTGCCAGCAAGGTCAAGAGCTTCTGCAATACCAGGTCAGTTGTCGGCATTAGTCACCGGCATTAGTCACTGGCATTAGTCACCAGCAGTATACCTACGTTCACTTGGCACCCTGCTGTTGCTGCCTCCGTCCATTTGTCATTGCTGTTCCCTCATTGTGCTATATGCTGCTTTCCCATTATTGTTTTCAGTTCATGCCTGCCCTGTGCTGAAGTGTGAGTAACCATGTGTAGATGTGCTTTTCCCTGTTGTGCTGGCCTTCCCCAGCAGCTACCTATTACTGTGCCTCTGTCGCCAATTATGGCACCACCTCTTCCTATTCTGCTGTCCTTTCGCGGTGCTCCCTACTTCTCCCTATAACTGCTCACTGCCCTGCAGGTCAGCTCCCCTGGTGCTCAAGCACTCCACTGAAGTGGCTCAAGTCGTTGCTGCCTCCAAACAGCAAGCTCACCTCTTTGCTCGCAAGGCGCCCAGCTTCACAGCAGCAGCTCATGACAGCAAGAGTGACCTGCCTGCTCAAGCTGCTGGCACAACAAATGAAGGAGTCACTGCTGTTGAGCCAGCTTCTTCACAGCAACAGGAAGAAACTCAGGTGGAAGTGCCCCAAGCAACAGCAATCCCAGTACTGTCCCCCAGTCCTGCAATCCAATCCCCAGCTGTGGCAGTAACATCCCCAGCAGTAGCAGCAGCAGCACACCCTTCTCCTATCAAGCCTAGGGTGCTGAAGCCAATCACGATGGCAAGGGGCTCTTCTGCAATCTTGGGACAGCCCAAGCGCCCTGCCCTAGCTCAGCCCTCATCCCTTATGCAAGCTGCCACCACCACGGGGGAAGCTGCCAAAGCAGCTGATGCCAACATGCAGTCTGCACCAACTCGTGAGCCAATACGGGTGCGTGACAGTGTCACTGCAGCTGATCACGCAAGCGCAGGGAGTGTGCCTGTGACAACAATAGATGCCACAGCAGCTGCAGCAGCAGCTACCAGTGTAGCTTCACCTTCTGTGCCGGCGGTAGAGAAGCCAGCAGTGTCAGGGTCAGTCAGTCAGAAGCCATCTGCCATGGGTTCTGCGTTTGTAAAGCAGTCTAGGCCCATGCCTCAGATCAGGGTCGCCAGCAGCACAAGGTTTGGCAATACGCCAACAGTTGCCCTAGGCCAAATGCACAAGGTCCCTCAGGCTCAAATAGCCCTACTAGATAGGGCAGGCCCGTCTCAGGCACCTGATTTGGCTGCTGTCAATCGCCTCAGGGCTCAGTTTACCTTGCCTTTTGCTACGGCTCCCGCTGAAGGGCCAACGCCCTCTGCATTGGCCGGCAAAAGGCAACAGCCTGAAGGGCAGCAGCCTACTGATCATGGCACCCATGGGCAGAAATCAGCTACCACTGGTGAGGGCATCAGGGCTGTTGTAGACGCCCTGCAGGCTGAAACACCCCCTGAAGCAACAGGCGCTCAGCAAAGCAATAAGAGACATAAAGGTAGATGCTGCAGCTGTGGCGTGCCAACATTGTAGTCACCCCACCCCCCCAACCTCCCCTCTGCACCTCTCCCTTCCTGAACACCATGTCTTTTGTCTGAGGTAGCTGCGTTCCTCATGCTTCCAAGCAGAAAGGAAGGAGTGGTTGTAGCCAGTATGTCAGCCAGTCATCTTCCTTGTACATGTGTGTGTTCTCGTGCTATGGCTGCCACAGCCACTGTGTTGTGAGTCTGGCAAGAACAGGGCAGGCGCGTGCTTGCACAGTCACATGCGGAAGTACAAAGCTTGAGAAACTTGATAATCTTTGTTACTATCAATTGTGTGTACATCATTGTGACACAAAGGCTTGCAGGCCCGGCCCTATCAAGATGATATGTTGTACATGGCAATTTCTGGTTTGCATAGGATCTGATGAGGACGCTTGGCACAATCAAGACTTTCTACCATTGCCCATGTCAGAGTCTTACAAGCTGCCAAGTCGCAAGAAACGCAGTCAGCCTGAAGACCCAGAACACCGCCAAAATATGCTGTCACATGACAAGCCCGGCCGATGGGCACATGACAAGCATGACCAGGATGATCCAGGAAATCATCCTGCAGGATCTGCTGCTAATCCTGATCTCAGAGGGCGGTCTGGCCATGTTGAAAGGGCAATGAAGGATACTGGGCTGAACTCCTCCGCTAGTGAAGAAGAGGAGGAGCAAGACCTGGAAGAGCAGCAGACAAGGAAGAGAAGGAAGATCGGGAGCAGCAGTGGTCAAAAACCTGCTCAGCAGAAGCAGCGCTCTTTTAGCGGTAATCCTTTTGGGGCGCTTCTGAGGCACAAGGATCAGGATCTGACCCAAGGAAACCATGACAGGTCAGCTGTAATGCTGTCTTTCACAACCACTGTGCACCTGTGATATGCACGTGACCCAAATGTCATGTGACCAGGCTATGTGGTCCAAAAGCCCTGACATGCATCTCCATGAAGATATGTCTACAAAGCTACATCAAGTAAATCTAGCATGTGCTGATGATTTGTGCTGACAGGGATTCATCAGAGGCCAAAGCTGCAAGTGGTGATGCACCAGCTGATGAGGGCAGAGGGCATGCAGAGATGCAGCCATTTGACTATGCAGCAGCCAGGGCACAAGCCCCAGGGCTAGAGCTAGGGCTGAATGGGGCTGGTTCAGGGGGTGGTAGGAGGGGCAGAGGACGCGGCAGAGGGGGCAGGGACTCAGGGGGCAGAGGAAGAGGTAGAGGTGAGCATCCTTAAGCAAATCCTGCATGCACAGCAGGTATCGAATGTCACAAAGAGTACACATGTCCTTGCTTGAGCTTCACATCATGCAACTCAGCTGGCTGCATGTCTTGCCTTTCATGAATGTAACCATGACAGCTGGCCTTGTTACATAATTGCACCTTGCATGACCCACAATGGCACTGCAGCATTGTTGACACAGCATGCTGTCTGCCTCATTCCTAATCTTTGTTTCTGGTTGAACTCCACCTCGTCAGCATCACCTGAAAATACAACAACTGCTGTTGCCCTCAGGTGGCCAGAAGGAGGAAGCCAAGCCTTCTCCAGCAGGAGCCTTCAACCCATATGGAGTCACTGATGAGCATTGGCTCAAGGCTGGCAAGCGCAGCGCTGTAAACCCACGAAGTGGTAACAGAAGCCAAACCTTTTCTGGGCAGTAGCATGAGTTGCGGTGACCACTTGAATTGCAGCTGTCCGACTGCCATTGAATTAACCAGAAGAAGTGCTAAGAGACTTGATTGGTCAGTACATTAAATAATGGTTTCATTTGTGAAATACATACTATACGCTCAGAGTCACAATGTGTGTGGTGTACTGTCACATTGCGCTATGTAATCAATGTTGTGCTGCAACCTGATGATGACTTGGGCCCAGAACACCTTGCTTAGTATGCAATGCTTTGCAGAAACTGGCAAAGTACACCAGAATACAAGTCAATGGTGTACACATGTGTGCACTTGTTTCAACACTGTATGTCTCCTCTCTTTAGTGTTACGTCTTCCATTGGAGAGTTTATAACTGACTGTGCAGGCATTGCACGCTGTCAGCCACAGGCTGCCGTGTCCATGGCTGACTCTTGATATTGATGTAGCTTTTATTCTGCCAACCGGAAGGTGTTTTGCTTTGTGTGACATCCAGTCTGACGCATGTCATGCGAACTCCATCAACATTGTTTTAATGCCATGGACCTCTTATAGCATAACATAACATGCTTTGTATTCATTGTGGCCGGCAGCGCTTCTATCTAGTCGTGAGATTAGACGCAAATATCTCAGCAGCAAACTTTTGGCTTGCAGCTCTTGGCCAGCTACAGGTGTAACAGATTTGCTGCGATATAATATGGCTACAGTGTAACAGTGCAGGAAATTAGCCTGCTACATACAGCTACAGTTGCGACAACATTGTCACAAGTTTAGCTTCGCCATGCACAGCCATGCACTTCATGCCCAATAGAGGCATAGCACAGTTTGACAATTGATTTGTTACCGTGAGCCTGGCAAAGCACCAGGCCACCATCCAGTCCAATTTTGGGAATTTGCCCTTGGATTCATATGCTAGTGAAACATGCTACAGCTGCTCAATCCACTTGTAGCATATTGTTGGTGCCATGTCGACTCTGAACTGTTGGCCATTCAGGAGCAGTGCGCCACTGTCCGTCAACCAGAAACTTGACTTGATACCTGCCCTGCAGCAGAAAACAGCTGTATCTCAGCAGACTTTTGACACAGAATAGTCAATGTATCGCACCATGTATGAGAGTGACGTGCTCATAAGACGGGTAACATTCACTTTCTATGTTGATATGGACGTGCAGAAGACAGACAGTATGTCTGTGCATCTGTGCACGCATCTCACTGCTAGAATGGGCAGAAAGCTGGAGACATCCAAACTGGCTAGCAGGAAAGTTTCAAGGTCAGCCGATGAGTCTGTGCAGTATTATTTACATGCAAGCACTAGTGGAGCGTGCAGCATCCGCACAGTCTCAGCGAGGCAGCACATGTAGCAAAATGCTGGTCCAGCCAAATGATTGAAGGCCTCACCGGGACAAGCTTGATGTCACCCTGGAAGCGAGTGAAGGTACCGTCGCTGAACTCTTCTGCACTCAAGCTGAAGCCTTGCGTCCAGTTGTCAAAGTCCCCCATGAGGCGAACCTCCTGAGCAATCCCAAACCACACCACGGGGGTCCTGCGCTCTGTCAGCTGATCAAGTTTGCCTGTCTGGTCTTTTACAACCTGAAGCACTACATGTATGAGTGCAGATCGAGGAAGACTGACCTCCACACTTTCAAGCTCAATGCAGATGTGATCACTGCTCAATTGAATCTGCAAGGCTGTGACTGTAAGGCTCTGGGGTCAGATGGCTAGACAGCTGAGCAACATGCCTGGAATGTTGATGCAAAGCACACGCAAGACACATGTAATGCACATTGTGAGCTAAGAATACGAAAGGCGCTGTGATCAGGATTTTTGGTTTCAGGGGTGCTGAAAGTTGCACAAGACATTGTTGAGGGGTTGTTGTCCAGGGGTTGATGGCAAACCTGCTGTAGCACATGCATTCTGTTGACCAACTTTGACATCTTTGCGACGGTGTCCTGGCGCTCACTCCCAAACTGAACACTTGCTGCCGCTGTGTCTGCTATTCTACTCAGCGTCTTTAGCTCATTCAAAATAATTTGCAAGCTGTCATTCATGGCTGTAATCTCGTTGCTATGGGACTCTGCACTCTTCTGAAGCTGCCTGATATGCTGCACAGTCACAACACATATGTTTCGTGCATACCAACTGTATAGAGTATACATACTGTACATGTATCCATCAGATGACATGTGTAACAACTCAATGCTGAGAATGTGAATTGCATGATTTTGCGTATGAGCCACAAGGTCGCATGCACGGCCGTTCACCTCCCTTTACAGCTGCAACATTAGGCGATTTGAGGAGCTATGATATACAAGCATTCAATCGCAAATCAGCAATTCACTCAGCACAGCATGAAGTGGTTACCTTGTTGGCAGCGCTCAGTCTGGTGCTCAGTCTGTTCCGGGACTGGGTGACCTGCTCATACACCTGAAAGCCACAGCATGTATTTGGTTTGTTTTGTGTTGAGGGAACATGCAGGATGTGAATTCTAAAAGCCACAGCGTGCATGTGGATTGTCTGATCATGAGGGATCAGGCAGGGTGTGAAGTCAACTTCTGCCTGCAAAGCTGGTAACCAGAGCATGATACTGCTGGTAGATGGCAGGCTGAGATGTGTGTTCATGTTGCAGTGCTGATGTGCAGCATGTGCCTTGTTGCAGATGCTGACATGGGTGCATACCAGCAGAGCAAACATGTTTAGCTTGGGCAGTGTACAAGGAAAATCAGCAAGAAACCTTTCTGTTGACAGTGCCCAAGGTGCCCCGCAATTCCGCCTTGCTCGGCAGCCTGTCTGTCTGACCTCTGCTGTTCAAGCTTGTGCTTGGTGGCAGAGCAGCTACATTGCCGTTGCTGCTGCTTTGTGTCTCTACTGAATTGGCACTGGTGTTATTTGTTGTGGTTGTTTGTACATTATGAGGCTTGTTGCGGTCTGCGCGCAGCTGCTGCAGCTGCTTCTGTGCTCTTGCCTACAATAATGCATGTATCTGTCAAGATGTGTGCAGAACATATTTGTCTGCCTTGAGAGTTCACTTGGTATCAGGGTTAGACAGCTTTTAAGACTTTACTTGGGGTGCTTGAGCTGATCAGAGCAAGCTATCATACTAGAATAGGGCTGAGCACCTATATGCTAGCAGCATATGTAGTGGCTTTGACAGAGCCTGGAACTGGTACTCACGGACAGCTGTTTTGGTGTTCTGCCTGCTGCATCACCTAATATCGTTTCCAGATAAGCATGATCTTCCGGTGTCGCGTCTTCCGATGCGTCCAATACGAGTATAGAGAAACGCCGTTGACGGTGACGATGTATATACAGATTGTTCCGCGTGTCGTGGAAATGCGCCGCTTTCGGGTATTGTGCGTGCGTCGAACTGCGTTGGTGCCACGCTTTGTAGGGCATATACGAACTGTCAGCTGAGCCTCGGAAGCGATTCTCGACAATTAGGTCAGGGCAACAGACACTGCACAGGTGGCCTGAGGCCCTACAGCGTCAAGGCAAAGTGTCTTTATCGCTAAGTGGTTGATCTCAAGCACAGACACTGCATTGACGGCGGTACACCTCAAGTGTACAGTACAACCCGCAACACGTCTTGCGGCACATCGTTAGGTGCGAGGCTGTGCACAAACGCAGAAGGGCAAAGGTAGCGATGTCGAGGGACAAGTCAGACACACAATCGTCATGTAGCGCAACGACCTAAACACATGTATCTAAAGTACTCAATCAATGTTACATTTAGGTTCTCACAGTGCGACAAACCACTTTGAAAGCGTCTGTTCGCAGCACTTTGCGAAATTACAGTAGC